>Ga0209794_1000439_pt1 | contig 63943 bp, 75 predicted proteins | sample EBPBio232013_DNA_FD_185869 | JGI IMG/M metagenome (GOLD analysis project Ga0209794, IMG submission 185869) | Wastewater treatment Type I Accumulibacter community from EBPR Bioreactor in Madison, WI, USA - Reactor 1_5/23/2013_ DNA (SPAdes)... | ecosystem: Engineered > Bioreactor > EBPR >...
AATTCACCATCACGGATCATGCCCATTTTCATTTTCAGAACTGAGTAAATAATTTAAATCATCATTGAAAGAATGTGACTTTGGCTGATGCACTTTAAAAGTCACGTTATCTAAAGCAACTTTAATCATTTTAGATGTAACCTCATACTGCTGATCTTCATTCATGCAAAGGATGACATTCTTAATTTTGGGGTTCATCTCTAGATAGTTTACAACCGCATCTACATCATGTCCATACGATATGCAATGATTATTAAATTTCTCAACGTTATGGTGTTTTACTAAAGAAAGATAACTAAGCATTTCAAGGGGGTCCTTAAAAACACAAACAGAAGAATTTTCACCAGTTATTGAAAAAGGAATCCTTGTATCGGAGCCTTCAGTGTAATTCTCAAAATTTTCACCAATCAAATTTGTACTAACTATAAAAGATGAGCGAATATTCCCGTTAAAGTCTTTTCCAGCGAAAGCACAATTATTAAAAATTGTCTGATGAAGTAACTTTTCACTGATTAAACGATCTACTAAATCCTTATCAATTTTCATAGTGTCAACTAGGAACGAATATAAAACATCGTATTTCATATTCATCGGATTAATTGGCAATTTAAATTGTTTATGCTTTGTTTCCATCTGAAGTGATAACGTAAGATCGTTATTCCAGTCAAAGCTCTCAGATTTTAAGCGATGTATATTGTAATTATCACCAAACTCATCGAGAACTTTCAAATAAGAATTATGGCCTGCTTCGTCGTTGTTCGTGCACACATAGATATCCTCAATATTATCGACTTTATAATCATCGAGATAACGATGCATAGCCAATAATGAAACACCACCATTAGCGATCATATGACTATCAAAATGTTTATTACCTTTATTTTTCAGAAGAGTTAAAAAGCTCAACATTTCTATTGGAGACTCAAAAGCAAACAAACTGGTATCTGATCCACGTCGTGAAAATGCATACTCTTTATCCGATCCTTCAATTTCCCCTTTAAAACTCACGTTTGAATTAGTACTTCTGACTGCTGCGTACTTGGGAACACCTTCCTTATCCTTTCCAACAAAAGTACAATTCGAGAACCTGTATCCCTTTTCTTCATCAATATATATGGATTCATAGATGCTTTTATCTTTTACAAAATCCGTGAGTACATCTGCATGAATCCCTCTAGTTTTAGTCAAGTAAGCGTATAAATGTTTAAAGTTATCGCTCTGTGGTGGTAATGCAAATTCTTTCTTAGGCTTTGGAACAATCTTGATTTTTTCAACTGAATGATTAATTTCAGGTTCGGTGCCAAGTAAAGCATTGACTGCTTCTACCCAAGATAAGTTACCAAGCAGCATTTTAAATTGAATTGGACCACCACCCTTATTTTGCGATTTCCAAACCCATTTATTTTCACTAGGTGTCATTTTTAGGCTATCATGCTCTACAGTCGTGTAAGTTCCTCTTGAATAGTGCTTCACAGTTAAGCCATAAGAGGATGCTATTTCTAACAGATCATAAGTATTGGCCCTATAAATTTCATCATCAGTAAATCGTTTTTCTACAAATGGTTTTTGACTCATCGGCACCTCCCGTTTAAGTTCTGGCCAAATTGGCCAGATGTTGATTTTCGTTTGAAACTTCAACGGTTTCAAGCATTTAAAAACGACATCTGTTCAACAAATTCATCAACATCGATGTACTTTATAAGCTGTCTTAAACTCTGTAATTTCATATGCTGATTAAAGGGTAAATCAAAATGCTCTAATTTTTTAAGAAACTTACTGGGACCGTTTGTTTTAACAAACTCAGTGATAAGTATTTTTAAATTGTCATCTTCTGTTTCAAGAAGTGACAGAATCAACAATGCTGAATGTTCAAAATTAGTAAAATCAACACTATTCAAAGTGCCACCCTCCTTTAAAGAAGAGCTGCAGGTAGCAGCTCTTTAATCAACTTCAAAGTCCTCTTCCTCTTCTAATTCATTATCTGTTTCCATGTTGTTATCAAAACTACTTTCATCAACAATAGGTTCATCTTTGTTTAGATCAAGCAAAGCATTAAGTTCACTTTGTCTTTGTAACTTATTGGCTAATTCTACTTCATGAGAGAATGGTTTCTCATACTCCTCTTTTGATTCTTCAAGGTTTCTTTCATGTCTCTCGATTTCACCTTGAAGTTTATGCGAGATAGCTTCTAAGTTTGATAGAGTATTTTCAATTCTGATCATATTGCCATGTGCACTATTACCAAGTTCAACTTTGTAATGTGAATACCCTTCGATAATAGCGTAAACATCAATACCAAATCGTGATTTTTGAACAGATAATTCAAAACCTCCAATTTGACCAACGTGTACGGTTTGATTATCATTGAGTCCCGATGCGAGAGCTAGAATAATATTACCTGCTTCTTCTCTTTCAGTGTACAAGACACCATTGATATGAATGCTAAACTCATCAGACCTATTCAAATCTCTTTTTTCAATATCCATTAGGACATTATGAAGAGTCTGCTTTGCTTCTGAAATTAGCTTAGGATAAGTGTATAAGAAGTTATCTTGCATTTTGTACTTCCTGGTGTTGTAGTCTGCTTTTAACAGTGTTAGTCGTGATACTTCACTATCAATGTCCATTTTTTCCTTAATAAGAGGATTGCCCGTTGCCAATGCTTTGACTTCAGCATAAGACAACACTGCATCATCAATATCCTCACAACTACGAACAACTGATTTAGAAGTCATAATTTGAGATATAAATTTTTGCTTATTCTCAACAAGCTGCCATAAGTAGCTGTCAAAGGTGTCTTTGGTCACGTATCTGTAGATATTGACTTCTTTATTCATATTACCTTGTCTTATGATCCTGCCCTCACGTTGTTCAATGTCAGATGGTCTATAAGGGCAATCGAGATGATGTTCAGCAATGAGTCTGTTTTGAATATTAGTACCCGTACCCATCTTCGCTGTGCTTCCAATAATGATACGTTTATTGCCATTTCTCATGTCACTAAACATTTGTTCTCTTTGAATTTCATTGTTGGCATCATGAATAAAACAAATTTCTTCTTCTGGAATTCCTCTATAAACCAACTCCTTTTTAATATAATCATAAACGTTAAACTCTTTGTTACCGCCAGGCGTTCCCACATCGGAAAATACTATTTGAGTTCCTTTAATTGCATGAGATTCATTGTATTCCTCAAATACGTTTTCTATCAATTGGTTCACTTTTGAAGTTGGATCATTAGGAGCATCCGGTTCTAAAAGTCTTGGGTCTGTTCCAAGTAATCTCGCTTCATTTGTAATTTTAAGCATGTTGTCCTGATAAGGTTCTACAAGGCGATTACGTACTGCTTCGGCACGTTCTACGAATTCATCCATCATCGACTTAACATACTCTGACGGTTCAGCTGCTATGAGCTTGTATTTGCCATCTTTGAGTTCTGGTACGGGAAGCTTTAGCATGTCTGGTGTTTGAATATCAGCGACTTGCTTAAACATGGACATTAATTCTGGAAGGTTTATAAACTTAGCAAATCGATTTTTAAAACGATAGCCTTTGCCTTCAGGCGCAAGTTCAAGAGCAGATACAACTTCACCAAAGTTCGCAGCCCATGAATCAAAATGATGAATACCTCTTTTTTCGAGATCATTAATTTGTAAATATCGCTGCATAACATATAGTTCAGCCATACTATTGGTAATCGGAGTTCCTGTAGCAAATACAATACCTCGACCATTGTTGATTTCGTTGATGTACTGTGTTTTCATAAGCATATCACTGGATTTTTTTGCTCTAGTGTTGCTTATGCCTGCTATGTTTCTCATTTTTGAAAACACGGCACAGTTTTTATAGTAGTGAGCTTCATCGACAAACAAAGCATCAATTCCCAAATCCTCAAAGTTTATAACATCATCTTTTTTCGAGGTATCATTTAAAGCTTTTAAATCTGCTTCAAGAGACTTTTTGAATTTTTCCATTTGCTTAATTGACCAGTTTTCACCTTTTTCACGTTTAGATTCATCAATTGAAAAAGATATCTGATCGATTTGATTTTGAATCAACCTTTCATGACGTTCTTTTGAAATCGGAATTTTTTCAAACTGTGTAAAGCCTAAAATTACCGCATCGTAATCACCAGTCGCAATTCTTGATACAAATCGCTTTCTGTTTTGCTTCTGAAAGTCCTTTTTATTTGCTATCAAAATATTGGCAGATGGGTAAAGTCTTAAGAATTCGGCTCCCATTTGTTCGGTTAAGTGATTAGGTACTACAAATAGACTTTTCTTAGACAGTCCGATTCGCTTCATTTCCATGCAGCTTCCAACCATTTCAAAACTTTTGCCTGCACCTACACAATGCGCAAGTAATGTGTTTCCACCATAAAGTGTTCTTGCTATGGCGTTGATTTGATGTGGCTTAAGTTTAATATCTGGATTCATGCCTGGAAAAGTTAAGTGTGCGCCTGAATATTCTCTAAGTCTAATGTTGTTAAAGTTCTGATTGTAAAAATCAACATATTTCTTTCTGCGTTCTGGATCACTGAATATCCATTCTTTGAACTCATTTTTTATGAGTGATTGTTTTTCTCTGGCCAGCATCGTCTCAGATTTATTGAGAACATAGGATACATTCCCATTTCCATCTTCAACACGATCCTTTACGGTTACAGATTTCAAATTAAGAGTATCTTCAATAATCTCATAAGCATTGATTCGTTTTGTGCCATATGACTCAGTAACTCTCACCGAGTAATCTCTTGTTTTGTTTTCAATACCCCATGAAGCATTGATCTTGTCATAGTTTACTTTGATTTCACCCGCTGAATAACTAGATGAATCTCTTTTTAGATAGTATGGCGTTTTCAATGTTTCATAAATGAAAAGCTCATAATCAGAAATTTCAATCCATGACGTGCCAAGTTTTACATCAATTTCACTGGCTTCTAAGTCTTTAGGCTGTACTAACTCTAATGCGTTCACATTTTCACGGTATCGCTCGTCTGTGTTGGCATAAAGCTTTGCTATCTGCAATTTGCGTCTGACGTCACCTGACAAATATTCATCAGCTGACTCCCAACCTTTGTTATGATCGCTTATATCTGCCTTTTCTGGATTTAGATAGATTTGACCTTTGAGATCATTGATGGTTTCATCAAAAGTCGATTTGTGTAATCCAATCATGTAGTCTATATCTACTCTACCTTTGATATTAAGAGAAACTGCCAGTGCTTCAGTAGCTGTTTCAACATGAGTAATCTCTTCAAAAGGTCTAATCGTTCTTTTGGTGAACATATCAGCCTTTTGAACATTTTTATCTTCATCGACTATTTCTAGGGATGAAATTAATGGGTAGTCGCTATCATCGTCAAACACTCTAGCATTTACACGATCACAAATATAGCCATAATTCTTTATGAATTGATCGTACTTCTGATTCAAATTCAACTGTTTTTCTGTAAGTTCTGCATCTGAACAGCCCATTCTTTGACTGTCGATGATGTTACGTGTTAAATCTCTAATTTCAACCAGGTGTTTTATTCTTTCTAGTGATTTTCCCTTAATTTCATCCTTAGAACGCATTATTGAATTTTCACGATAATAAAGCTTGTCGTTTACAAATGTAAATGTGTAATTCTTCACGCTTGGATCAGCAGGAACAACACTTTCTTTTTCTTCTTCCTCGATGCCATTTACATACTCGGCCTTTAAATTTTTAATTGCTGTATCGAGTGAAGCTCTTAAGTCAAAATCAGGATCGTCATTAATTAGCGCAGTGACTTTACTACTATCACCAAACATACCTTTACGTCTTTCATCAAAAGCCATTTTTCCAAGCAGCATGTCTGGATTATTAAGATAGTATTCATTTACTGGTATCCCATCATCGTTGGCAGCTACGTGAAGCCAATCAGCATCACGTACAGCAATCCTTTCTCTCTTTTGGAGAAATATTATATCTGACGTGACATCTGTGTTGGCGATGCTTTTAAATGCAGTATTAGGCAATCTAACAGCACCAATGAGGTCTGCTCTCTCAGAAAGATACTTTCTAACTGAAGGATTCGCTTTGTCTAAAGAGTATTTTGATGTTACAAAAGCAATGATTCCACCTGGCCTTACCTTATCAAGCGTTTTGGCAAAGAAGTAATCATGGATTGAAAAGTTGTACTTATCGTATTTTGGATCGTGAAGTTTGTAATCTCCAAACGGTACATTGCCGATAGCAACATCAAAAAAGTTATCTGGATGTTCAGATGTTTCAAAACCTTGAATACTAATATTTGCATTTGGATAAAGTTGCTTGGCGATTCTTCCAGAAACACTATCAAGTTCAATACCATAGAGTCTCGAGTGCTCTATGCTGCTTGGAAGCATTCCAAAAAATAAACCTGTCCCCATGGAAGGTTCTAAAATATTTCCGCCTTTGAATCCAAATTTCTCAAGGGCTTTATAAATACTCTCAATCACAACTGGTGAAGTATAATGTGCATTCGGAGTAGATGCTCTTGCGCTTACGTATTCTTCATCTGTGAGAAGTTCTTTTAACTCAAGATATTCTTTAGTCCAACCAGCTGCATCAGGATCAAACGCTTGTGGCATTCCTCCCCATCCTACATACTTTGCTAAGACACTTTGTTCCTCGATTGTTGCGATTCTGTTTTCTTTTTCAATAACCAGCAAGGTTTTAATGGCTTCAACGTTATTTTTGTATTTCGTCTTCACACCACCTGCCTCAATCAGATCATCTTTTGAATACTTGTAATTGACCTTCTTAATTTCAGCTTTCGTGGCTGTTTTAACCTTATGTGCATTGATCGGCTCTTGGAAGTTTAATTTGTCTAAATCAACAAGTTCGGATTTTGAAAAAGAAAATTCTCCTGAAGGTGATCTGTATTTATCAAACTTAACCATTGCTTGGCTATCCTGAAGGTGAATAATTTTTCCTTCAAAAGTCACGTCGCTAAAATTACCTTTGAGCTCCACTCTTTTACCAATTAATTCATCATCAATATTTCTACTTGCGTTCTCATGGTCGACTGTGACAAGTTCTGCTAGCGGTATCATTTCACGTCTTTTAATCTGGTTACTACCATGTGATTGACTTTGCTCTACTTGGATGTCTGCCATAATGCCCATGTTCAATTGACTTAAATCATCAATGCTTTTTATCGTGCCGGTTAATTTTTCATTATTGCGGACAAATGAAACCTTATCCCCTGGATTAAAGCTTGTTTTAGTTACTGATTTTTTGAATGACTCAAAGTAAGGAATAAGTTTATTTAACGCGTAATCAATTTCATCAGCTTCAGGTCCAAACCCAATCTCGGGATTTTTTAGATGATATTCATAAAACATCTTAATGTGATTTATAAGTCCACCATCACCATCGCCGATGTCATACCGACCTTCATAAACATGATTTTCGCCATCTAAAGTAAAATCGATTCTAAACCAAGTTTTGTAGTATCCTCCAATGCCTTTTTCCTCATTCCTTTTTAAATCTAACTCAACAAGAAGTCTATCAAACTCAGAAATCGTGTAAGTTTTGTATTCCTCGATGTCATTTGATTCACTAGAAGCTGTAACAATAGGAATGCGATAATCAAATTCATCATGCTTTCCTAGAAGTTTAACCGTATCATCAATAGGTATACGAACATGTTTAAACACTGGTAATTCGTCTTTAATGCTTTCAATTATTCTTACATTAGCATTTAACCTATTCGAACTTAAATCTTTACCTACGCTCATTATAACGCCTGTAAGCGTATTCCCATCATAGTTAAATGATATTCTATCGTTAGCATCAAGTTGTAACTCTTTATGAGTTGTATCCTGGCTAAATAAAAAAGAGTCGCTATTCTGCGACTCAAAAAGGCTTATTTGTTCAGATTCTTTACTTTCGATTCTTTCGCTTGTTGTATTGCTGCGATCGTCAATTCCTCTTCCATCTGATCTGGCTCCAGATTGTTTTTGTTTTTCGCTCTGAAGTCCATCATGGCTGCTAATGAATCTTGGATTTTGTCCTTTTGGGACGTTGTTTGAGAATTTTTCATAACTATTAAACCCTCCTTCATTAATCAATTTTTCATAGTTATTTGTAGGCAACCAACCAATCTTATTGACTATATACTCAGGATCAATAAATCGTCCATCGATATAGAATCTGTCTAAAGCCCTTTGAGCTGCAATCTCTGGTTCTAATTCGAGTAAGTGTAAATTGAGATCGTAACCCAAATCAGTTAGCTGATCTCTTATAGTTCTCAACTTCTCAATATTACTTCCAACTATCGATAAAACAACATTGTAATCTTTTTCAAGAGCCATGCTCAAAACCACTTTTGAGATAATAGAAGATTCTTCGTGGACCAATGATGCACCCTTGCCATCATCATATTCTGGAAGCATGGCTTTTGCCATGTCTGCATCGATGATAAGTGATTTGTGTCTCAAAGATAATGGATTTACCATAACAGATGATTTGCCAGCACCTGGAGGGCCAATGACAATATCGGCTCTTTTCTTTTGACTTACTACACCATTGAAATTGACTCCATCATAACTACCATTTGATAAGAGTTTTTCAACAATTTCAATTCTTAATTGCTTGCGTTCATCAGTATCAATGTCGATAGTATGTTTCATATCCTTTAAGCCATCACGGACCGCAAGGATCTCTGGCGTGTTAAATGAATCTATCGAACTTTGTATACTAAATCTTTCAGAACTATCTCTTCCGCTGCCAATCGAATCATGTTCCTGTGCTGATACGTCCCGTAAGTGTCCTCCACGTTCGGAATCGGATCTTTCTCTAACATTCTCTCTTCGATTGAAATTCTCATTTCTCTCGCTTCCTCGTCTACTTTGTGCATCATCGGTAGAAGTTCCCCTTGCATCTGAAGGTGCATATAGCGATGTGGATGTTGTTTCTTCAGATAATTCAGGGCTATTTGTCCGTATTTCCCTAGCGGCATCTTGTCCGCTTCTGAATCGTTCGACACCTGGATCATTGGATAAAACATTCCATCCGTGCTCTCTTGATATTCTATCGGTATTGGCTTTTTCATTAGATTCACTCCTTTCTATGTCGAGTTGACGAATTTGTTTTTCAATATCCCGAAGGATTTCTCCAGAAAGTGTATTTACTACATAGCCAAGAAAGCTAAACAACCTCGGGTTATTGAAATAAAAAATAGTCTCAAATAATGCTTCATCACGGATATAACCGTTTAAGTCAAATCCACATCTTGATTCGACTATAAATTTTACGCTGTCTTTCGCATTTTGTAGAAGATAATTTAAAGCGTCATCATAACTTATACCTTCTTGCCAAAAGTCTATAAAATCAGACTCTAACGTTTCAGTTATGTGATTAAACTCATCTGCAAATTTTTGTTCAATGATCTTCTCGATGCACGTTTCAATATCAGGATGAGAGGTGCTATTGAGCTGATTAAGTTTATCAACTAACTTCATTTCATTCGTAGAATCAATTTTCCACTGAGCAGGTATACTGGATCTTGGGCCATTTGTATCACTTACATCAAAGAGGTATTTCAGCTTCTGATCTCCGTCAAATACTGCGATACTTTTTGCACCTCTGTTGACATATCTGCCAGTGTGTTTGTTCCATGTTTTCATGTCTGCTACCATGGTAGCATCAGGTCGCTGAGCATAAATTAAAAGTTGATCTGCAAAATTGTACTTGTAGAGTCTTGAAGCAAATCCTAAAAACTCAATCCAAGACTCTTTTTCATGAGTAACGTACTTACTGATTTCACTGTTTAGGTGTTTCAGTAGATCTATTTTTTTCAAGGCTTCATGAATCCTCCTTTTGATTAGTTTTAAAGTATGTTTCTAAAGCTTTATCAATAACCTCCTCAATTTCCGACATCTTAACGTTTTGATCAAAGTACTTATTTAAAATGCTTTGCTTAATTTTTACTGATTTACCTCCTTGCTTAGGTTTTTTATTGAAATTTCCAGAAAGTATATCAAAAATAACACCTTCTGTTAATTTGCCCGTATTTGCCTTTAGGAGTTCGGCTTTCTTTAAATCTACTTTGAATTTGTTCGTAACAACGATATCACTGAAAAGTTGCTGTTCACGTTGATTCAAAAATGCGATTTCATATGCAGCCATGAATGGTAGTATTTCATCATCAAGCATACTAATAATCTGATCATTGAGTTCAGACAACTTCACATATCTTCTAATCATTCTTGGTGAAAGATCATACTTGGAAGACGTTTCTTCAGCGGCTGACCGAGCATCTTCGTTCTCAATGTCATCAGTCAAATCACTTCGCTTACCCTGCTTTTTTGTGATTGCGTAAAGTTGAGAAATTGCGTTGATTCGGTCACGATAAGAAAGATCTGTAAAACCACGTTGATTAAAGTTCAGAGTGATTACTAAAAGCGTTGCTTCATCATCAGATAAGCCTTCTTTAATAATTACTGGTATTGTGTCCATACCAGCGATTTTAGCTGCATTCGCTCTATTATGTCCAGATAGGATTTCATATTTGCCTTCATTTGCAGGTCTTACGATAATAGGAGTTACAACGCCGTGTTCCTTCACGTTTTCAACCATATCTTCAAGTCGTTTACCATCATAAAGTTTAAATGTATGTTTGTGAAATGGTACTAAAGAGTCAATTTTAAGCTCCGATATCCCATTGGCAGTAGCTTCGTTTGATGGTAAATTTACTTCTTCGCTTGTCAAACTGTTTAACCCAAACATATCATCTAGTTTTTGTAATGTTCTTTTTTCACTCATAATTTTCTCCTTCTATTAACAAACTTCGTTTGCAAAATCTCTATAAGCAGCTGAAACCTTATGCTTTGGATCAAACTCCAACACTGCCTTACTATTCATATTTGCTTCGCCTACTTTAACTGATGTAGGAATTTTGGTGTTGTAGATTTTGATTTGCGATCCATAAGCTTCAGTAATTATACTTTCAACTTCCTTAGAAAGTTTTGTACGATCTGAATACATAGTAAGAAGAATACCATCTACTTTGATATTCGGATTAATAAATTTCTTAACACGAATGATATTTTTTAAGAGAAGCTCTAAGCCTTTTGCTGATAGAAACTGTGGCGTAACCGGTATGATTACACTGTCGCAAGCTGATAATGCGTTGATTGTAAGCATTCCCAATGAAGGCGAACAATCGATGATGATATAGTCATACTCTCGTATTTTCTTGATGTCGGCAAGAATGGATTTTAAAATTTGCTCTCTGCTAATGGCATTGACCAAAGATACTTCAATTGCAGATAATTCGAGGTTGCAACCAATGAAGTCCAAGTTTTCACTAGCATTGATAATAAATTTATCAGGATCTGGCAAATCCTTTTCTTCGATAGCATTGGCCATGAGCGTTGCTATTGAAGTTTCAATTTGGTCAGTATTATCAAATCCAAAACAAACGGTTAAACTACTTTGTGGATCAAAGTCAATCAAGAGAACCTTTTTACCTTTTTGAGAAAGTGCATATCCCATATTTAGAGCAGTAGTTGTTTTTCCAACTCCGCCTTTTTGGTTTACCATTGCGATTGTTTTTGTCATAATTATTCCTCCTTCATCTTCACATTTAGTTTACTAAGAGTGTCGATAATTTTATTAATTACTTCTTCATTTTGAATATCCCCTAGTTCTTTAAAGAGTACTTTTCTCACATCAGATTCCTTGTAAAGAGTTTCAAAACCATTTGAATTAGCCTTAATAAATTCAAAAAACTCTTCATCTGAAAACGAGAAGGACATATCGAGAATAGCCTTCAGATAATCATTCATGGGCATTTTGTAATCGAATGCCCTCATCTTTAATTTTCGATGTCTTTCATCATCAATTCGAAATGGTATATTACCCACCATAAACCCTCCTATATCTTGTTAATTAAAATATAGCAGATAAACAACCGGACGTCAAGACGTCAAGACGTCAAAATGTTTTAATGAGCATTAAAAAAACCATGAAGTTAATCATGGCCATTTTAATATTCATTAGGTATGTACGGTGGATATGTTCAGTGCTACTATATCCTGATCGCTATACACACTTTCATGCTCTTCAGCTGCTCTTTATTACGGTATGTATCCTGATTCATATTAAACTTAAAAAACCTCGCAGAGTGCTCAAACACTAGGATTTCAATAAGTTTTCCCTTTGTATTCTTACTACGCACTCCACATGACTCGTGTAGGGTATAAGAACACGCTTCGCCGAGCGAAGCTTCAAACTTTTTTTCTTTCGCATTGCCCTCCAATCTAAGTCCAGTTTTGAAAACAAAAGTCAAAAAGTAAGGATCTATATTATTATCATCGTCTATATTACCTAGTATTACTTCATCAATTACACTTTCAAAAATGTTTTTATCAAATTGGGACAAAGCTTCATTATTTTCATAAATCGATTTAAAGGACTGCATACGCTTTTTTATATCGTTATTTTCATTAACTGATTGTTCTAGATCAAATCTATTTGATTTTAGTTCATTGATTTTACCGACAAGATCTCTATACTTGTTTTCATATGAAGACTTATCAATTAAATTGTCCAGGTGCATATCAATCAGTTTACTTAAATTGCTTTCATATTTATCGATTGATTTTGTAACATCGGCTACTTCCTTGTTGACATCAAGATCAACAAGAGTTTCTTCAATGTCTTTTAAGAATTCAGATATTAAGTTCTTATTGTTTTTACATAGTGTATTAAAAGCTTTTACAAAGGCTGCTTCAATTTCTTTTTCATCTGCACCTTTACTATGAGGGCAATTAGATTTTCCATATTTGACAGCTTTCATGCAGCTCCAAACGTGTTTTTCATGATCTGATTTTGCATGCCAGGTACGTCTTATCGCACTGGTATCACAAAATGCGCATTTTATAACACTGCTGAATGCGAATTTTCGACTGTACTTATCATTTCTGCCTTTGCCATTATGTTTAAGACTTCTTTTATTGAGAATTTCTTGAACTTTTTCAAATTGTTCATTTGAAATAATACCTTCATGATTTTGGTCAATATAATACTTATCCTCTTCGCCCATGTTCTCAAGTCGTCGATGTGTAATTGGATCAACGGTAAAAGTTTTTCCAAGCAGTACATCGCCTTTGTATTTTTCGTTTTTCAATATCCGTCTTACTGAATTTTCAGTCCAGTTGATATTGCCTTTTTTCGTTTTATACCCTAATGTTCTCAGCTCCCTTGCAATAACAAACGAACCTACACCATCAACATATCTATCAAATATGTATTTAACTATTTTTGATTCTTCTTCATTTATAGTTAAAGTCTTGCTTGAAGTATCATAATCGTATCCCAGACAACCATGAAAACCAATAAGCTCTCCACGTTTCATTTTCATTTTAAGGCCCATCTTTACGTTAGCAGACAAAGACTCTGTTTCTTGCTGCGCTAGTGAGCTTAGAATAACAAGCAACATTTCACCGTTCATGGTCATGGTGTTGATGTTCTCTTTTTCAAACTGGATAGCTACATTCTTTTCTTTGAGCAATCTTACATACTTAAGCGTATCAAGTGTGTTTCTTGCAAATCTGGAAATGGACTTCGTTATAATCAAGTCTATTTTACCTTCTACTGCATCGTTTATCATGCGTTGAAACTCAATTCTTTTAAATACCTGCGTACCACTGATCCCTTCATCAGCATAAATATCAACCAGTTGCCAATCTGCCCTAGAATTAACCATGTCACGATAATGTATCACCTGCGAATTATAACTGAGTAACTGTTCATCTGAATCTGTGCTTACTCTACAGTATGCTGCCACACGTATCAAATTTACTTGATGCGCAGTCGCTCTATTCACTCTACCTTCACTGGCATTTATCACTCTAACATTGTTCATCTATCATATCAACCTCCGTGTTCTTATTGGTAACTACCTAAATGGTACAGGAACACAAGTGATAAAGGCAAACCTATAAAACGTTATATTTTCGCATTAAGCTTGATTTAACAGCTATATACTCTCTCTTTGTAATTTTATTAGCACCAAGCAATCTATTTAGCAGTGCTAACTTGATTACAAATACAATAAGCTTGTCTTGCATGATACCCCTCCATTCTCTGTTAAAAGGTGGAGTGTTGTGAATTAAACACTCCACCATCAAAACAGTTTATAAAAATCTGAATGAGCTTGCTAGGCTCCAGACTACAGTATCCTGGCAATTGCCATGGACCCTCCCCTAATCTCGCTGCATCGATGATGACGATTAAAGTCTGCTGAATTATCGGTGATCTTCGCATATACATTGCATATGTATAATTTCTAATCTTTAATTGCTCTACGTCAAACAGACGAGTCATCGCAAGCGACGCTCCCACCTTTAATTGAGTTCAGATTTTGTATAGTACTCATATCAACTATCACTAGCCGACAGTCATCGCACGAGCGAATGCTCATTTTCAAAGACCAATATAAGAATCTCTTTAGAGATTGCTAACTGACTGAACGATTTTTGAGTTTGCGTTTTCTCAACAATTGAATTTGATTTTGTGAGATATTTTCTGGATCGATTGTACAATGACTACCAATATCCAAAAGGCGCCTATCATAAAAATAGCACCACTCACGTCTTACCTTGTTGCGAAATCTGCAATTCTTGCATTTTAAAAGCCTAATCTGTTTGTTAATTTGCATTTTAACCAAGCGTTTATTTGCAGAATTTTTATAGTTTGTTTTGTTCATAGCTAATCCTTTCTAGAAACCCTTACATATATATAGCCTACAGAACATCAAAAAAGGGACACAAAATACAAAATTTCAACAAAAACCTCTTGCTTTAATTATAGCAAAAAATAAACTAAAAACAACCAAAAAACGTCAGAAAAGTTATTATTATTTAACTAACTCCCTAATTCTCTTGATTGCTCTCGAATGCTTCTTTTTTACAGTGTTTGGATTCAATTCAAGTATGCTAGCTATTTCATTTAGTGTGAATTTATGAATATATTTGAGTTTTAGAATCTGAAGATCAATATTGTTAAGTTGTTTTAAGGCTCTATAAAGTGCAAAATTTTCAATCTGATCTAGCAGATCAAAAAAATCGATTATGTCGAATTGTGAAAATGATATATCGATATGTAGTTTATCTAAACTGCGATTATGTCTGTAATATTTCCTAGTATTGTTATACTCTTTCCTATCTTCCTCTTTGAAAAACATTTCAAATTGCATGCAATCATGCTCTTTGTTTGAACACAAAACTATCACCTCCTTTCAATAGAAAGATGGGATAATCGTTCGTCAGAGAGAAATATTATTATAACATAACAAATATTACTGACTCAATAATATATCATTCGACAAAAGGTGTACACAAACCCATTGCAACATGTACACAAATGTGATATAATTACCATATCAGGTATATATTACACAAGGAGGTGATATATTGAAGAAGCATTATAAGCGAGTTGCCGTATCCCCTGAAATTTATTCAATCCTTGAGAAAAAAACTCAAGAATGCAACCTAACTTATGTAAGTAGAATTGTCGAAATATTGGCCTTAAATTTCACAGAATTTATTGATCAAGATGGAAAAATTAAAACCAATATATTTGAGAATGAAAATTTCAAACTAACAGAACCATTTTTAGAAGCGATAATTAAAAAAATCAAAGAAGGACTAAATAACGCTTGATGTAACCCAAAAGAATAATCGATCACCTGGAAATCGTGTTGAATATGAGTTACAAAACGGAGGTAAGTATGAAGGAAAAGAAAGAATATAGTAGAAGCGTTCGCATGACGGAAACCGTAAAGAGTTTCGTAGAAGCGCAAAATGGCGAAGGTTTTAATGAGAAATTTGAAAATATGGTGCTTTATGCAATGAAGAGCATTCCGGATATTGAAAAGCAACTGGACGAAAAGCAGAAAAGACTGCAACAAATTAATAAAGAAATTGCAAAGAAACAAAGCCTTCAAACTGAATTAGAAACAATGCAACGAAATTTGGAATATGTCTTTAGAAAAGCAGAAGCGCTTGCTGAAACATACTAAAAAGTAAGAATATGCATTTTGCGCAAGTAGTTGTATTTTATCAAATAAAAACAAAAAAATAACCCCACATAAATACGGGGTAAAAGAATATTGACAAATCAGAATACGCATAACTCCATTTTATAACTCGATATTTAATGCTGAAGGTGAAGATTACTAACTGAAATTTCTACAAAAAAATAAAAGAAGGCAGTTCGCACCTGCCCTCACGAAAGGATAAAATCATGAAAAAAAGAACTTATAGAAGGATTCGCTCAATCACTCTATTAATAATCTTAGTGTTCATTATTACCTCTTTCATTAATAATCTTAACATAGAAGAGGATGTCTATACAAGAGACTATCTCTATACAGTCTTACCACATGATACTCTATGGGATATCGCTAAATCATTTAATTATAATAATGTCGATATTCGCCAGATCGTTTATGAAATAAAAGAAAACAACGAACTATCAGATGGCAACATTTATCCTGGTCAAACCTTAATAATCCCGATCACATATACCGTTCAAGATAGCAAATCAATAGAAGTCGTATTCAACAATTAACCCCCCTCTTCACCTTCAGCTTAATAAAAATGAAAAATTCACTAGAAAGGATGAAATATATGGCCGAATTACTTATTAAAAGGATGACTATAAGCGACTTAAAAAATGCAATTTGGATGCATAAATCAGGGATGGTTCCCGTTGGTGGATTACCTCTTAAATATTACGAAGATTAGCTCGAATTAAGAACGGGCGAAAGACAAGGATATCACGAATAGGAGAATTAATATGAGTGGTGTATATACTGGCCTACGCTTCAAAGGCGTTGTAAAACAAAATTTTAGATTAAATTTCAACCTAATAGCAACTTCAGGAGATTGGTTGAGTCATCCTGATCCAGCATTTAATGAATATGGAAGAATTAGAAGCGCAGCTAAGATTCCTAATGGATTCTTAGAGCATATGCCTGGAGAATGGGAAGACGATGAAGAATTTTTAAATTACTATGATTCTCAATCAGGAGTTTGGACCTTCCAATGCAGCACAAACAATTACGATAAGGAGATTGAACATTTCTTTAAACTACTACCACACTTCATCGAATCTGTGCAGATGATCGAAATATTTCCAGAAGAGGATGATTACAGTTATCGATATGATCTAATCGATGGTGAAGTTAAACTCGTTGATGAGTGTTATAAGTACTATGAATCTACGTATTGGAAACGGCCTTACGAAATAGAAGATGACACAAATGAAGATAATGAAGAATTAGAATTTTAAAGGAGACAAGCTATGAAAAATGATGAATATATCGGTGTATGCAGAGTTTGCTTTGAGCCAGTCAAAGAAGGGACTGAAATAACATTTAGAGAAGATGGTTGGCCCTTTCACAAGCATTGTTCAGAAAATAAGCCGAATAGCTATTACTTAGCATTGGAGCGGATTCGAGGACAGTTTGAACAAGGGGCTAACGCTACTGAGCTAATGAATGACATGGAAAACATATTTAAGATACCTGCACTCAATGATAAAAGATTCAATGAAGAGAATCCAGAAGTTATCAACCTATATCGACAAATTGGCGATTCAAGATTCGAAACTAAAGACTGCACTGAATGTGAAGAGTGCGCTGCAAAGGAATCTTGCGAAAACAGCCCATATTATTGGGATGGCGAATCAGAACCATATTAATGACATTTCTTTTTCAATAACCCATCTTGTAACTCATTTCTTCATGCCAGAGCGCATCGATCGCCGGCTTCAGGAAGAGAAAACGAGTTACATTATTACTTAAGGAGTTAGTTGATGAATAAACGAAAAGCTAAAAAAAGAAAACTAGGCCCCTCATATAAACTAAGAGAACTAAAAAGCTGCTTAAACCATTATGATTATAGTGAGTATTTTAGTGGAAAATTGTACAAGAACGATCTATTTATAATCGATTTTTACGAGCATCCTATAGAAGGTGGATATTATCCAAATGGCAGCTCTTTCAGCAAGAGAGAATATCGAAAATTCATAGAATCCGTTAATAAAATCAATTGTTCAAAAAAAAATATTAATGATTCTTGGGATGAATTGCATCTGTTCAATAATGGCATTGATCTATTGATGTCCAGGATGCATTTGTAAATATTAAAAAATAAGGAGGTTTAGAAATGGAAAAAGCAAAAGTTTTATCAGTTGAGTATGAACCGTCAGATTCAATTGAACTGCAAGGAAACAGAAAAAAAATCGAAAAATATCTTAAGGCAGGCTATTACATCAAAGAAAGTCGAAATGGTTATTGGGTTTTGGTAAAAACTGCACGTGTAGTTGTAACACTTGCCAATGATTCTTTAACAAAAGAATTTAACATGAAAGAAGAAGTTTGTGGTATCTATGGGAAAGAACGTATTTCTCAATCTATCGTTGATAAATTCAGTAAAGATATCGACGACGGAAAAATTTCCATATTTATGGATTCGAATGGCAATTATGAACTCAAATAAACAAGTTTCTGAAATCAAGAATAGGAGGACAAATGGCTAGATTTCACAATCAGTTAAAGGTTATGTTTTTTATTGGAAATGAACCTATTTTGTATGATGAAAAATATTCTGAACACAATAAAATGTCAAAGGATAGTTCAATATACTTAGATCTCGAGTCGATGGTCGACGTTAAAATATTAGATATTCTATTAAAATCAAATATAGTTGAACTTCAGGGCAAAGTATACACAATTGTTGAATTTCACTTCATGATCGATGGTACCGCCCTTTATGTCACTGTAAGCAAATAAAAATTAAATCTACTAAACGCATAGATAATACTATGTGACTAGTAGATTTTTTTAATTACCGAAAAAGCAATTGGAAAAGGAACATTGACCTAAATTGCCTTATTTGTTTTTCAATATCCCTAATGTTATACTCTACTCAATAAGAATTATTCCTACTCTATCAATTATAGGAACTTTTTAAGGAGTGGATCATGAGGACTTCCCCTAAGAAAAAAGCAAAAGAATTAGCTAAGCTGCTTCGCCATGAACGACCGGATTACGATTATTTGAAAGTCGTTTTTAAAGAGCTTCGAGCTGAACTTGAAATTGAAATTCCAAAAAAGAAAAAGACTCTCCCCTACGTTCCTACTGAAGATGAAATTAAGCGCTATTATGACGCTGTGTGGAGCTCTAAGAATTTTCAGGATATGATAATCATTAAGATGTTTTTATACACTGGTATAAGGGTTTCAGAGCTTGTAAATTTAAAGATTAGCGATGTGTTGCTCAATGAATGCCAGATTAAAATAAACGATGGCAAAGGCCATAAGGATAGGATTGTCCCCTTCCCTTCATCCTTCAAAGAACTTCTTGCCTTTTTTATAGATCAGAAGCTGAAAAAGAATTCGGTATATCTATTTGAATCATCCTGGAATAAAAAGTACACTGATCGAGGAATAAGAAAGATTCTTGAAAAATATTCAAGGTTGGCCAATCTCCCTAAAAATGTTTCACCACATAAATTAAGACACTATCTTTTCACCTGGCTAAAAAAACAAGGCATCGATGATGCACTGATACAGCCATACAGTGGCCATGAAAGTAGGAAATCATTAGAAATCTATTCTAAACTCTCAATAAACGATGCTCAAACCGAGTATAATAAGCACATTAACAATTTCGTTCTGTGAGGTGATTAATAATGCCAAATATATTTTCAAAACGCCCTGATAGCCCCTTTAAGTACGAATATGTATCATCCAAAAATCTAGCTGATTTATCGCGCGAAGTGAATCTCTCGCTGATCAGCGTTTCACTCGGAAGAGGATTCTATATGCTAACACAAACCCGAAATGAATTTGATAACATCAATCTTATTTACGATAATATAGCTTATTTTGGCCAATTATTCATAATAAAGGCCACTCAAAGTAGAATCGTGGATATTGAAAAAGAAGATTTAATTTTTATTGAGTCTGTTTTCAGATATCCAAATTACAATCTATAAACATGCTTGTATTAGCTTAATATTGCGTATATAATTCAAATATGAACGATTCAAAGTATAAATCAAATAATAATATAGTCTACTCTTGCAAATATCACGTTGTCTGGTGTCCAAAATATCGTAGGAAAGTTCTTGTTGGTGATGTCGAAACACGGCTTAAGGAGTTGTTAATTGAAACGTGTGCCAACACGAAAATCGATATAATCCAAATGGAAATCAAGCCAGATCATACGCAACTATTACTTGAAGTAGATCCGCAAATAGGTATTCATAAAGCAGTAAAACATTTAAAAAGCATTACATCAAAGCATCTAAGAGATGAGTTTCCACAGCTAAGAACAAAACTGCCTACCCTTTGGACCCATAGTTATTTTGTTTCTACTATTGGAGATGCTTCACTGGATGACATTCAAAATTATATTGAAAGTCAAAAAACATCACAAAGAAGATAAAACATCTATACCATAAAGAAGATCTCGTCGAAGAGCGATCAACGAGGGTAAAATAAAGAAAGCTCATTCAGCAAGATTAAGTCATAGGATGTGACTGAGTTAAAATAAAAAATATCCACCGAGAAAAAAGTAAAAGCTCCCGTTGTCTAGGAGCTTTTACTTTTTTTTGGATTGCCTACTTGTAACTCAAAACATCTTCCTGAAGGAGCTGATCATGCGCTACCGGTTCAAGAATTTGAGTTACATCGATACATTTGTTAAATACTTCTTATATTTATTAATCATTAAATTTTTAATATATTGTTCCATATATTTATAATCTGGTTCGTCCATGTCGTTAACCGGTAATAATATGAGCTGTCTTTGCAATCTTCCAGTCCCCATTTTATAACCGTAATTATATTTATCTTTTTGCTGCATTATTTGGTTTGTTATAAACAGTGATACATATTCATTTCGATATTCTTTCAGCTTTAATTTTCTACAATCATTAGAATACAAAGCCGGATATTTATGGTAAAAAGCATATCCTACAGAACCATTTCTATTTATAGAAATTGCGTTTGATTCTAATGTGTTATTTACATTTGATACAAAATAACCAATTCCGTTATTTTGCGAACCAGACGATAAATATGGAATATCTCCAGCTTCTCTTTCCTGCGCATAAATATCTTGTCCCGACTCAATATAACATATATCAGATAAAAAAAATGTTTTCCATGATTTTTCTTTTAATAATGGAATGCTCTTATACTCAATTTCATTTAATCTATCATTAATATATTTGGTGCACGAGATTGCTTTATTCTTCTTTTGTACTGATATATATTCATCCATGAATTCCCAGTCTGGATTTATACCATCTTTTGTCGGTAGCATAAATTTCGAATTTTTCATTCTTGAAGGACGCCACTTACGTGAATATTCAAAACACATTTTTTGAGCTTTAATACAAGGAATCAAAAACAATGCTATATTTGTGTTTAACGTGTAATTTTTTAAATATAATGGATTAACATCGTGACTACAAGTAAAATCAGCAACTTGATAAAATGAACTACCTGTTCCTACACCATTATTTGCTACACATATACAATTACCTTTATATATCTTTTGTTCTAACTTTTCATTTTTCCCCGAACCAGTTTTACTATTATTTTCTATACTCTCCAAAGTATAAAATTCAGTAATACCATTATTAAATCCAGATGCACCTAAAAAGGGAATTGTTCCATTTTTTTCTTTTGGTGGTTTCTTATTATAAAAGCCACCTTGTATATCAAATATATCCGAAAAATTAAAGATTTTCCATTCTCTATCTGTCAAATTCATTTTCATCACCCTCATTTCCATCAGGAGATTCAAAAAGATATTCTCTATTTTGCATGATCATTGCAAACTCAAAAGATAAATAATCACCTATTGTTTTTTCAAATTCCTCATCTGTAGGTAACTCATCATTAAAATAATAAAAACTATGAAGCCATTCGTCAGATGCATCGATTGAAGTTTTAACACAAAAGCTACTATCTGATTCGATTCTATCAAACCAAACATCAAGCAAATGTTGTTTCTTATCTTTTGCTGATTCGGTTTCAACTAATCCTATATGAGGACTTACCTTATACCCATCATTTTTAAAATCAACAAACTTGCACTCTTTATCCTTTTTATGTGGCTCACCTGCTGTAAATATCGCAATACATGGCATGGCTCCTACGCCATAAAATGTATCTTTATTAAGAGTGATTACACCTTCTAATGTGTGCTTCTTAAGAATATTTTCCTTAATAGTCTTTTCTTCATTTGTTTTACCCGTCATTGATGATTGAGGAACAATTACTATGCATCTCGCTCCAACAGACAATGAATTCAATAAATGCTCTGTGAAAGCCAACTCATATAAATCTGGATTTTGTTTTGATCCTTGAGAATATGGCGGATTCATCATGCCTACCGTTGATTGCATCAGTTGTAATTTATTCGTGTCTTGTTTTAAGAAATCAACATTTATTAGATTGCTTTTCCCATCCCCTCTTAAGATCATATTTGTAGTTGCAATGGTAAACATGTATGGCTGTAGCTCAAAACCAAGCAATTGTTTTTGCTTTATATTTTTTTTCTCATTGTCGTTACTAGCTAAATTCAACATTTTATGCATTGCAGCAATAAGAAATCCAGCGGTTCCACAGCACGGGTCTAATACTATATCACTAGACTTTAGATCAACTAAATCACAGAATAATTCTGTTATATGCTTAGGGGTTAGAACGATTCCTAAAGTTTGACCATCTCCACCTGAATAAGACATAAACTCGCCATAAAATCTACCTAAATAATCTTCAGCAGAGTGGGAATATTTAATGCTTCTATATATTTTTTCGTTTAAGAATTCAGTAAAATGCTTTAGTGGTGTTTTGTTCAATTTGAAATTGATTTCATTTAGAATCTGAGTATCCTTAATAATCGAAAACTGACTCAGTATTTTATCTTTTTTTACGTCAGGAGATACGTTTGCTCTTTTTAAATTAGAATTAATTGCATCGTAAATTTTCTGGCCATCAGTTTTAACAGTATCACCTGTTAAATCATCAATTGAAAAATTCTTAAACTCGGATTCTCTTAATGCCAACATAACTCCTGATACAATTAATGGCTTATCAATATCTTTGAGATTGCCATAATTTCTAAGATCCTCATGAAGAATAGCTGCATCTTTTAAGATTTCAGCTGTTTCTTTTTCTTCATCTGTATTTTCATTAAGAATTTCTCTTATATAATATTCATCGATGTTGTCTGCATTAAAAGTAATGAATGACTCCACTTCTGGCAACTCTCTATAATATTCCGTTTCGTCTATGTAGAAAGGGCTAATTTTATGCTTTTTTTCATTCCCAGAGATTCCAAAGGCAATAATTTTTTTATAGGATGTCTTTTTCGCTAAATGTTGGCCATAAAATAAAGCGCCATTCACAGCATAATTTTTCACATCATTTATCAAGGTGCTGATTATACCTTTATCATCAAGTTTTACATGCTTAGATAAATCAGCTTTATTTTCAATGACGATTAAAAAATCTTTAACGACACCAACATATTCAGGGAATCCCACTTTACCTGTACCCGATTTTGAAGCGCTCTTTAATGCTAAATCAATTTCTTTAATAGAACTTCCTTGTGGATCTAAGTTAATATTTGCATCTTTCAAAAGGTTATAAACCCATAAATCAGTTTTTACTTCTTTCTTCGCCATGACTGTTCCCCCTCGATGTTAATAATGATTATTTATTGATCAAACTAACGATAGCATCATTTACATTTTTAAAATCATCTGTACTAGCAGGGTAAGAAGGACTTTTTCTACCTTCCACTTTCCCATCATAAACCATTTGAATTTTAATTACTTCAACTGGATTGCAACCCCACATTTCAACACCAATAGACACTTTGTATTGCGTGTTTAATGGATGGGGATGGCTTGCAGGAACATAAACTGAATTACGTGGATGAAATGTTTTCATACAAAGTCTCCTTCCTAAAAACCTATAGAACCTATAGAGCCTATAATGCTTTTAGAATATCACTTGCTGCTAACCGATGTCAATTTAATTGATAAATATCGCATGCAATGTTAACTGTTGGTTTTCTTTTTCAATATCCCATATATCAATAATGAGTTTCGGTACGAAACTCTATCCGCATTAAGTATATCGATTGGTGAAAACGGAGTTTTCTTCCGATGAAAGAATAGTATTAATCTAAGAATAATATGTATCCTAGATTAATGATAAAAGAGAATAATAATATCCCCTGTTAAGTAGTGGTTTTAACAGAGTAATTTCAGGCACTCTAGCACATTGACTGACTTCAATATATTTGACTTATACATGCTCATTTTTTTAATCTGTTTGACCTATAACCAAAGAATTCTTTTTTATTTAACAAAGGATTTTATTATATTGGACAAATCTTTCAATACTTCAAATTCATTGGACTTAATATAATTGGATTCAAATTTATTGGACAATTGAACGCAAAAAAAAATCAGAGCCACCATATCGGCAGCTCTGATAGTGAAAAAAGGCTCAAATTTCGTTTGTAAGCGTTATTATGTTTTCCTTGGATCAATTATGTATTAAAACTTAACATGCACAAATAGACGCTTTACAGCGCCTTAATATGTCCTAGATTGAAAACTCTTTACGCAACATCATGTTGAGATACTTCGGTTCAACTGATCTACGCTTTAAGATTGTGTCTACCAGGTACTTATGAATTTGAATGGCATTGATTTGCTTATGATACTGATTGATGAGCATTACTGCGTCCGAAATGGATTTATTATCGGTTCCTGAATCGATTCCTGCACGTTTACAATGTGCTTTGATATCATAATAGTACATTGCAAAATCGTCGAAATTAAACGCTTTCTCGTTTGATTTAGGACATGCCAGATAGAGGATTTCTGAAAGCCAGTTTGGCTTGTCACTCTGTTTCTCGATATTGATCGCCATCTTTGTATATTGCTTTATGTTCTCGATCATTCTCTTAATTAAGTAATGCGATTTAACACCTATGATTTGCGCAAGTCTCATGATACTCACTGCGCTATAAGGATTCTTTCTATTCTCTGTTGTGTAGTTGGTCATTCGGCCGTAAAGATAAATTTTAAGCTCAGCTGTAGAGAGCAATTTCAAATCTTGGCTCAATAGTTCCTTATCGTTGAGATTAAGATATTGGTCCTTTATTTTGCCATTAAAGTCATTGCCTACAATTCTGACGTCGTAGAACCCATTTTTCTTCTCGTGAACAACACGAATATAACCACCATTTTCAAGCGATCTTAATGTGTCATAAAATGTCGTTCTAGTATAACCAGTCTCGTCACATATCTCCGTATAATGGAGATTGCTAACATGGCCAGAAGTATTTTGACGCTTTGCGATATGAATCAAAACAATAGCAGCTGCTTTGTATTGAATATTTTCATCCTGAGATAATCTAATTAAGATCTCCTGCTTTAACTTCATAACCCACCTTGCCAAAAAATTAAAAATGCTGCCTAGAACTAAGCTAGACAGCATAACAGAAACATCTAAAAAATGTTAAAACTTTATGAAGAAATCCACCTCGACCATCATTAGATGTTGTCGAATGGCATTTGATATGGTATAATCAAATCAAAAAGTTTCATCGCACTTTTGTGTTGTTTCAGGTTAGCGTGTACTAACTCGGACCACTTACAAACGCCTAGGAAACGCTTGTAAGGGTGAAACTAATATGTATGACCACCTGTAGGTGGTTTTTCAAAATCAACCACCAGAAATGGTGGTTTTGTTTTTTCCTTAAAGTTATTATACCATAGCGAAAAATAATATAAAACAGAAATGTTGCACAATTCGACAAAAACCGACACAATTCAATCACCTCACTTATTCATGGTGAATGTGCACAAAGGAAAATTAGTGCAGCCATAAAACAATCCATATTGGCCATGGCGCTCAACCAGCTTGGAATTGCATCGAGGGCACATCTGATGACCTTCTACTCCTGATTGTTGATTTGCATCTAAATGCACGTTGGAAAGTCGTTTATCTTTCTTATACGCTTTCATCATGGCTGAAAGTGTTTTGCGGTCCCACAATTCAATTTTTGAAGCTTCTGCAAGCTTAACAGCAGCAGGCGTAAAATAATTGTTTGTCACAACAATACCTTTTGTAGCTCTATAGAAATTAATTGCTCCAGATACTTCCTGAACAGCTTTAATGCCAATTTTGCCTTTGTGACGCTTGGCTTGGATCACAATAATCTCACCATCTTTTTTTAGTACCAGGTCAGCGCCAAAATCATTAGAAGCCTGAGTTGTGTTTCCTTTGTACCCTAGCTTCTCAAAATGCGCCAAAAGAAAGTTTTCAAACTCTGTACCAGACATGGTATCAACTTCTTTCATGCCAGAGTTTAAGTACTTTGATTTAACACGAACGCTACGCAGTTTTTTATAGAAAAAGAAGCCCAGTAACATGAGTATGGCCACCATGATTGCCTTCTCTATTCCCCAAAAGTAAAACGTATAATAGCTGATCAAAACGCAAATAAATGCAAATGTGCTGAAAGATTTAGCATGTCTCTTTCTGTATATTCTTCTCATCTACTAACTCCTTTATCTTATTTTCAATATCCCTATCTAGTTCAACAGTTATAGTTATGGGGGAGCAGATAATTGCACCCTCCCCGTGCAACTTTTATTTTTATTGGGCCCATCACGATTATTCGAATCTGTACTCGGCTCAAAATCACGAGCTTTACCCTTAAGATTATTTCTCCACTGATCGAGCTCACCCGATATTGAAAAAGAATTATCTTCAGGATCTTCGTTGATTAACTTAAGCGAATTTCTGCACCCCTTTATATACTCATCGGATTGATAGTAATTCCAATCAATTTTGTCCTGGGCAAACTGCATCTCTTTTTCCTCGATCTCTTCAAGAATATGATTGTCTGGATTTATCAAACAATCGATTTTTAACTGGTATCCATTTTCTTTTTGGCTGCCATTCATTCTATACCGAGTTACTTTTACGATAAAACCATGATCCTCTAGGAACTTCGTGCAGGATTGTATGGTGCGAAGAGACTTCTGAAGGTAATTCATGAGCGTTTCGTTTTTAATGAAACAGAATCCATCTTTATTCATGTGATCGATGAGTTTCCTCATTAAAAGCAGTGCTGTAGATGGCATTTTTACGTTCTGGCGCTCTTTTATGTAGTGAATATAGTTTTCTACCATATGTATCATTTCGTGTTTTTTCAATCTAAATTCCCCCCTATTATGTATTGGAGCCCTTGGATTAATTTCCAAGGGCTTCAATATTTACTGTATATTCTTCATCAGAAGCTTTGTCGTAGAAGTAATTGAAATTCTTCATGACATGATCGTAACCATAGAGCTCCTCATATTGCTTCATAAGAATTTCTATACGCCTATTTCTTTTTTCTTTTTCACAATTATCCATAATCACCTCATACAATGTGAAATGTAACTCAAAAATGGTTGGCCAGGTTTCATGATCCGGTGCTGCAGCTCGCTCTCATGAGTTACAAGGATTCAGTAGTCGATTCAATCAAGGTTTCAATTTTAGACTGTTGAGATTGTGAGAAACACATGTTTATTGCAATTTCTTTATTAACAATTTCATCAATCAAATCCTGATAGAACGTGAAAACATGCTTTGGAATATTCCCTCTTATGATGCTATCTACGTATCTTTGAAACATGCCGCATCACATTTCGTGTTCGTCTTCATCGTTGGACATCTCCGATTCCATATCTAAATCCTTGAAACCATTTGGTGCTTCATGAGCAATCACCCTCAACTCTTCATTGATAATTGCATAAGGTATATCTAACGTATCGTGCTTCACCAGGTAAAATGGTTCACCCTCTTTAAACTCATTGTTCCATCTATTCGGTGCTTCCATTATTGAGTGCCATCTGCCAGCATGACCATCCACATTGATATCGGTATGTTCGAAATTGATAATTTCAGTGACATCTTCATAAGTTACTACATTGTCACGATAAAACTCATCCCACTCATGATCGTCTTGATACAGCTTAAAATTCACTTCAAAGTCATTGGCCATTGATTCTTTCACTTCATCTGAAGTATTTAGAAACGCTTTTATGTTTTCAAATAGGTTTCCTTTTTCGAACTCATTTTCTAACATCTCAAATGTAGTAAAACAAAGTTTGCCACCTAATTTGTAGCCGATCATTTCATATAACAGTTTTATTTCCAGGCTTGGATTTCTTTCCATAGATGTACTTTCTCCTCTTAATAATTATTTATAGATTGCTCGTAGCTTGATTATAAATCGTGGGATCGCAATAATAGCGCCTATTCCAACAGCGAAGGCAAACACTAAAACGAGAATACCGGTAAAGAGTAATACCAAAAGCATAGGAAAACCGACATTGGAATCGATTAATGATAGTCCTGCGTGAAGTGAAAAGCCAATGTATCCATACATGAGCACGATGATTACTCTTGTCATTTCAATACTAATTATTGGATCAATTGTAGTACCATTTAGCGTTAGTATCCAGGCGAAAAAAAGACCGATCAATGCGCCAACAACAAAATATTTGATGCTTTTTTTCACATATTCAATGCTCTCATATTTTCTTGAGTTTGAATACTGCTCCAAGCTCGGTGAATCACTTAGCATGCTTAGCAACATAACATTTTTTACGTTCATAAAACTCCCTTCTAATCATAATTCTGTTTTGTGAATTTAATTTATTGGATGGCTCCGAAAAAATGAACTTCTTTCATTGATTGCACTCTTGAATAATATTAGCTTCTCTTGACTTATTTCATTTTTCAATATCTCATCGAGAGTTATATTGGATACTTCTAGTGAAGGTATTAATATTGAAAAACTAAACCAACCAAAAAGAAACAATAAGAAAAATAAAGAAAATATCAAAGACGATTTTTTAGATTTTCTTAGAAAACCCCTTAAACTTTTGCCCTTAAATAATTTTTCTAACACAAAATACAAAAGCAATCCCCAGAATCCAGAACCATTTGTATAATATGGTACAAAATAGAACTTTTCTTTTACATTTCCATTTTCTTTATCCATGAACTTTCTCCACTATCCTTCATAAACAACAATTCTAGTGCCTTCGTCAACAAAAATTGCTTTAGGGTACAAAAACGAAAGCGAGAAGAAGAATATGTCCCCCATAGAAGCATAGGTTTGGAAAAGAATTATAAGTACAGCAATCTTATGTGTAATATAGCTTGAAAACGCAATAGAAAATAAAAACATCCCAATCGATATAATCCAAAATGAAATATAGGGAAACAACGCAAACATCTTATTTTCTTTGGCTGTAATAGCCCTATCTGGTTTGCAAGAAGCGTTTAATTTCCAGAAATCAATAGAAGAATTAACTCCTACAATTTTTCCACCTAATTGGTGTAGCCACTCATGAGGAAACCTTAACATTAGGAAAAATAATAGCCATAATACTGGAAGTCTATAAGACACAAAATAAACAACAAACAAAACCAATGGAAAGATACTAACTAAATTCAAAATTGGATTTTTAATATCGAGCTCATATATTTTTTTCATAAACAACCTCACCTTTCATATTCATCTTCATCGTCTGCAAGTTCATAACTATCAATGAAATCTTTAGCTTCTTGCATGGTGCCAGCATTCCATTCCTCGTAGCCTATCGTGGGTATTTCTTCATCAGGTGTAAAAATCAATATTGAGCCTTGAGTGTAGGAGCTAACAGCCCCTCCCGTTGCAAGAATATCTTTTTCTGTTACTTCATAAATTTTGAAAGACTTATAAGCTCCTAACTTTTTCATTTAAACCTCCATTCCTTCTTCTTCATCATCTATGATTAACGCATGATCTGCTAGGCTATCTAATATATAACTATCTGGAATTGGGAACGTCGTCCAGCACGCATCACCTGCTTCAAATAGTGCATCAAATTCTTCAGAAGAAACTTCAGTGTGAAGGCAGTCCGTAGAACAATAGGTATCGCCACTCTCTTCTAAAAGATAACCCTCAAACATATCGTTTTTGCAGCATTTACATGTACGTATGAATTCATCAATAGAAGCATCTTGATAGAAAGAATTTGTCCAGTCCTTATACCCAATGTCTTTAGATCCATTTGCATCAAATAATCTAATTCTATCGATGGGAATGTGATTATTCAAATTTACCATGTTATTGAGAAAATATTTATTCGTATTAATGGCAGCTGAATTGAAGAAATCGGCTACGAGATAGTTTTTCCCATCTCTAACGTGAACAAGGTCCAGTTCAGCGTTCCCTACAGACACGCCAAGAGTGAGTTTAGCTTTACCATCTGAATAATCATAGACATTAGATCGATGTTTCTTAAATGCATCGATGGCATCAATGAATTTGTCAAATCTCTCAAGTTTACTTTTTATGGGTGCATTTGAGCTCCATGTACTTAAATCATCAATAATATAATACGTTGGCACAAGCATTTCAGCATTTTCTGAAATGTACTGAACACATTCATTTCGTGAAAAACTTTCAAAAGTAATAGCGTCTTTACCAAACCGCTCACTATCCGTCTTAACTACGAAATTACCACCTTCGAGATGTTCGATTCTAAAATTGCTCATGTTAAATGGATTTTGCATGTTTTCCCCCTATTCAAATTGTTTTTAAGGCTATTTGTATTGATGAGTATTTCTTTAACTTATTAATTTCACTCTCCTTATCTTTCATCAGGATTTTTTTTACCCATGCATTAGCACCAATGTTAAAGCCATTGAAAATGAATCCACTTGATTTGAGATTGTCCTTAATGTCGTATGTGCTGCCAGTAACTATCAAGTACCCATAAGTATCAATTTTCAAGTCTGAGTAGTCGGTTACAATAATATTTGATTCCGCAGTAAGCGCTTTGATTTTCACAAGATGAGAATTTAGTTCAGTTTTACTAATCTCGGTATTCCAACATTTCTCAAGCGCATTATAGTTGTAACCAATCTCCTTCAGCTGATCTTTGATGTCAAATGAATTTTTTATTTTCACAATAGCAACGTCGCCTTTATAGGCATCCACTTTTGATTCATCAAGTGTAATAGGTCCATGATGTTTGACGAGCATATCAAGATCATGTTTTGAATCAACATCATCCATGTCATTAAGTGAAAATAAATTCATGTGAATGGCAGTTGTAAGAAGGTTTTTATAAACTTCATAAAAACGCTTAGAATGGCCAGTTTTTTTATAAATAGAGTACTCGGTATTATGGGCCAGTTCATGAATTGATGTCTTGATGATATCCTTGGTTCCACGAGATAAATTGAATATACGAATTGTGGCATACCCTCTATTTGAGGGCAATGTCCAGTCGCCATGAAATGACCTCATTTCTTTGTTTTCAATATCCAAGTAGAATTTCACGTGTTTAACATCGGGATACGTTTTTAAAGCTATTTCAGTTAGGATCTCGTGCACTTTTTTATTAATCATTGTTCTTCTCCTTGCATTAAGTTTTGCTTATTTTCCATAGGCAATGTAATCAAATGAGATCTCCTTATAATTCATTTTTTTTAGTGTTTCGAGCATGAATTCAAATGACACATCTTTTTCATCTTCTTCTTCACAGTAGAGCAATCTATATTTTTCCTTTTCTGATTGGTTGTCCGAAATAAGAGCATCTAAAGACTGTATTATGTCTTCATTATTCCAATCTTGTTGTAGTCTTTTGTCATGTAGCGTATCTAATTTGATTTCAGATATATCTGAAGAACCTAATATTTTTTCGTTGCCCTTATATGAAACTACAATCTGTCCATTTCTATACAGTACTTTTTCATCCTCTGAAAAAACAGGGCTATAATCAAAACAAAACATCTCTAAATTCATAACTTTTATCATATTTATCACCTACTCCTCTTCAAAATCGTAATCATCATCTTCCTATTGGTTATATATGTTAGTCAACCATTAAAAGCATATAATCTGCGTTCAAAAATTCTATTTCATTAATATATTTCATAAATGCTTTGCTACTAAATGGTGATTTTGCATTTCTTTTATTATGTCCACATTTAGTCCATCGTTCAAAAATATTATTTATCGCACTAGCTCTACTTTCTGTCAACTTTGTAGTTTCAATAGAATTTTTATACATGATAGGAAAAAGATGAAATGTAATATGACAACCATTGCCATGCATTCCTTGCCTATCTTTAAAAGTAGTCGAACTAGCCAATGTGTCGAAAAAAGATATTTTGTCTGCTTCTAATAGCAACAAACCTAGTTCATTTTCCATAATTTTTATCACTACTGAATCTAAATCAATTAACGATGCTTTTTCCATAATATATAACATTTATCATCACCTATTCCTCTTCAAAATCGTAATCTTCATCATTTTCATAATAGTCATCATCTTCTAGATCATCTTCCTGGTCATGGTCCGCAGCGTTAAAACCTAATAGCATAGAATCTCTATTTTTTTCCATGAATTCTTTAAGGCGGTTCAAATCCCATTCAACGCTACGATTATATCTTCTTAATTCCACTAAGTTGCTGAAGTTTGGTTCAAGTCTAAGAACTATACCACGTGCTTCTTCTCTGAGTTTTTTATCGTTTATAAGCGTGTACGTACCTTGTAAATATTTAAAATCCTCATCACTGGAAACAATAGAAAAATCTGCTTTTGCCTTTTCAATGATTTCATCTTTTCTGGCCATGTAATCTCGATCCACTTCATCTGGTGTGGGAAAGAAGTATTCATTTGGTAGTTCAAGATTATTGCTTTCGCAAAATTTTTTTAACTCATTTTTAGCATACCAAATATGATTTCTAACAAGAGCCATATTAGAGCCATCAGACCAAAACGGATCGCTACCGCCATGCGTGTATAAATGATTCCATCGTTCAAATCTTTCAATGATTTCAGCTGCGTATTCTTTGATGCCTTTTTCGATTTTCTTTTTTGCCAAAATTACCCCTCCTAAGTAAAAAAGCCCAAACGGGCTAAATAGATTCTAATCAACTATTAGTTATAAAAAATAGAGCATATATTACAGCAATGGCATGATACAGAATAAAAAAAATAGTTGGTATCAATGCAATTATAAGCGCCAGTCTGAACTTTTTCTTATCATTTGCAGCACGCTTCTTGTTGATATGTTCTAATAATTCCTTATTTCTATTGTTCATCTCCGGAATTTCTCCTTGCTCAAAGATTTTGTTGTGACATATTAAACGCCAACGATAAGCACTTATCTTGTAATGCGACTTAGCCATATAGATATTTCTTCAACTCTCTTTCATCTTGATGAAGCTTATCTAGTTGTTTCATATATTCATCCTCTGTAATTTCGCCTGTTTTGAATTGACTTCTTACAACACGAAAATCTTGATGAATAGTTTTGTACCTATCGGCTTTTAAATGAAATTCATCATTTTTGCAATTTATTTCTTGTTTCCATTTATCCCACAAGTGACATTCAAAAGGTATGAAGTCAACTTCTGGAAGAGTTATAGTTGGCTCGTCACCAGTTTTATCATCCACATTAAGCATCGGTTTTAACTTGTTTATTAAGTAGATTTCATAAATGTTCATATCTGCTTCGGTAGAAAATATGGCATATTCTATCTTTGTAACAAGGTTAATATCAATTGCTCTATGCATTGGCTTCTTGAACAAATGCCCTCTGATTCTGTCTTGTAATGATTGTTTTGTTCTGCCTAGATACACCATGACATCACCATAATAAAGCTTATAAAGGATGAAACCTTGTATTTTCATACCGATCTCCTATGTTACGTAAGTACTCATACTATGCAATCATTCATTAAATCTGACTATCCCATTTATCGTTTAATATCAATCCCAAAATCATTTTTTACATCGTAAATGAATGCATCTGGTTTGGTGCTAGCGAACATGATCGTGTATAGTTTTGCTTCGTCTTCCATCCATTTGCCGATAGCTATGAAGTTGTTTTTAAATACAGCAATTTTTTGTATGTAGCAATCATTAATACTAAGAATTTCTTCTGGTAAAAGACCGAAAATATCATCCATCGAAACGACTTCAACACTGATTACTTCTGTGTGATCATCCACAAATGATACAGATTGGTCAATCATCTCTCTTATCAAACTAAAATCTGGATTTGTAACATTTAGCAGTTTCTTTTCTCTTTGAAGTTTTAGATTACACATAAAAACATCCTTTCAATTAATAATATTTGTGACTCAAAATGGATTCCTGAAGCCGGCGATCGATGCGCCCTGGCATGAAGAAATGAGTTACACATCACGACAGTTTACCTTACATTCAATTATCTATGGAGCTCTCGCATAAAATCCGAAAACGTCATCTCAAAGCATTCAAAGCACATGTTTTCTAAAGTGCCTACTGTCATATGGGAATAATCTCTATATAAGGCAACAATTTTATCAGAATTGCCTATTAAGCATTTAACATAAATATTACCTTTTGCGAGAACCATGTCTTGATGAGGAACATCACAGTTCAAAGGCTTTATAGCAATGCATTTATGTTTGCAGTTGAAGCATAATTTCATAACAATATCTCCCTCGTCAACTAGAATGTTATGGATTTGATGTGTGCTGTAGTTCATACAACTTATCCATTTCTTCCTTTTCTCTAATTAATGCATCAAAATCAAAAGCATCATCACTGTAACCTTCAAAGGCTTTTGCGTTAGGATCAACAGATATCTCATCAATTAAGTATCCAAAGAAATTTGAAGCTATATCAAACGCCTTTTCGTTATTTGCTTTAATAATTTCATCCTTAAAAACCTTCCGACTCTCAGAGCTGAAGACCAAATCAAGAGCGCTAATATTGTTTTCATCCATTACTGGCCCAGCATAGTGAATACCTAGACCAGCACTGACAATTAAATTCACCAACATAATTATTAAAAAGCCCTTACCAATTTTTTTCATAAAATCCTCCTGAGAGTCTAATCAATTCAACCATAGCATCGAAAGATCGGATGGCTGAAACAATGGAGTGAAAGTGACAAATTATATCTTCCTGAATAAGTATGTTGATTTTCCTGAAATCATCATCATTCAAATTTACGGATTCGAACTGAGTGGTCAAATCATTCATTTCAGAAGAAATAGATGCGAGATTACAACAGATACTATTAACCCCAAGTACGAAATCAATAAGACTTAATCGTTCCATGCAGCCCCCCTTCTTCGTTTGGCTTTCATTTGATCAAAAGTTTCCTTTTTCATTAAACGGAGAAAATACCCTCCACTAGACTCAATTTGTCGAATTCTGTCGCTGGCACTTCCAGTCACAACTTCATCTTTTATTTGGCGATCTGTGTCTTCATAAATTAAAACGTATTCCATGGGATTCACCTCAAATATATTATTTGTTACCTAAATTATATCACGGTGATATCACCTTGTAAACATGATAATCATAAAAAGAGCACATTTTACCGTGCCCTTCGTACATCTTATTTTCAATATCCAGATTAGCCAGTGGATAAGGATACCCACTGGCTTTATTACATGAATTAATCGCCAATACCCATTTTAATCGTCTGTCTTACGTCGCCTTTAATATCCCTTGTAATGAAGTAATCTTTATATCTCACTCCACGCCAAGCCCTGATCGTAAAAGTGTAAGGCGCACGATTTCTGACTCCCTTAAGTGTGACTGACTGAGGTGTACTTACCCATGCGATATACTGATAAGTCTTATTTGAAGTCAAAGTTATTGGGGATATTGGGAAAACAATGCTATTGCCTTGATAATTAACTGCACTGTACCCCATAGATACACGATTATCGTTTGATACAATGTCTGATTCTAGGATGATTTCGATTTTATCGACATAACCAGTTGTCGCTACATTAAAGTAAAGCATGTCACCTGCCATTGGATCGCTTGGAAGTAGTGAGTATGATGTTACTTCAAATGGATTGACGCTTATAGTTTTATCGGCTTGTCCCACTCCACCGTTACCATCGTTTACCACGACTCTAAATTGATAATTGCCTTGATCGACATTAATCACATCATCCAGTACAAAAGGCACGCCTTGTTGCACGTTGGTATAGGTTTTAAATAATGTGAGTGCCTGACCAGGTTTAGCGACGTAATATTGAACGGTTAATCGGTCCCCATCGCCATCGATCGGGGTGATGGTATTTCTAATTGTGTCCCCTTCATAAACAGTGGCCGGAGATTGTGCGGTAAAGCTCACCGTAGGTGCTGTGTTGTTAATGAGTGTTACATTGCGGTTGATGGTGATTTTATTACTAGCATTTGAATTGGATATTGCTTCGATTCTTGCTGTATAGGTTTTTTCCTGAAGGCCGATTCCTTTTGGAAGTGTGTAATTAATGTTGTTCCAGTTGTAATCGTTTCCTGATTTTAATGCTGTTGCGGCGCTGTAAGTGATTGTCTTAATCGGAAGTGCTGTCACCCTAGTTGCGCCATCCCATAACGAAACTTCGATTCTATGGGCATATGGAAATCTTGACCACACATCAAACCATTCTAGATCATTGCCAATTGTAAATTTATTAAGCTGCATTTCAGGAATTTTAGCTCTAAGTTCGGCTGAAAATTGAATTGGCGCTTCAGTGTTAAGTGTAAAGGTCATGGTGAACGGAGAGGACCAAACACCATGCTTGTCCATGACGACATATTCAAGATTGTACGTGCCAGGACTCAAATTTTTTGGTATCTCGTATATCCAAGTAGATGAGCTGTTGAGCTTGTACTTAATCTTACGATCCACGATGCCACGTTGTGCATCACGATATTGAAAATCTGGATCATAACTTTTATCAACCCAGGTTGTCTTGTACACACCTAAAGTAGAATCGTAATCCCAATCCAGTGTCGCACTGGCAATAGGCGCTCTATGCACTACAAGGTCAAATTTGGCAAGGTTGGAATAAGCGCCCTGACTTTCATATCCGATTGGCGCATCCTTAATGCGTCTATACACTTCATATTTGCCTGGCTTTGAAAAAGAAGATTTAACTGCTGTTGAGTATTGGCTATCAGAATAAGCAGCGTATGTGCCATTCTCAAGGCCAAGAGGATTATCGAAATAGTTGGGATCATGCACAAACTGAAAACCATGTTCTATAATTGGGTCCCCTTCTTCATCGATATCTGTGTAGGAAAAGTTGATTGGAGTGTTTACTAATATTGCAAACTCATTGATAATTGGATTTTCTGTTTCACAAATCGCAACAATTTGATTGATAAGAGATTGAGTGTTAGTAGAGTATGTTATGAAGTGAGTTTCACCTAATGTACCTCTGATTGAATCGGGACCAACAACGATGAGTTTTGCATCACGAGCAATGTTTTTGACGTACAATAGGTCGGACATGTTATTGACGACACCCGACGTCATGTACACGATATATTTGCTTGATTTTGTTGAAAACGATGGAGTGTAAGTCTGTTTAACGTTTTTATAAACCGTTCCGCTATAGTCGCCATAGTAATCGTTATAGTTAACGTAATTGGACTGCCAGTAAGTTTCTGTCTTATAAGCAGTTCCAGATTTAGTAGGCTGATTTGATCCCCCGCTTGACACAAACTTACCGTTTTTATCATATTTCCACCATGCACTGCCTGTACCAGAAGTAGATCCAGACCATCCATCAGAATCATAAGAGTAAGTTGCCCAGTAGTATGTTATGTCCATATACGAACCATCAGCATACGTGATAGTGTCACTTCCCGATTCTCCCCAATCATCTTTGGTCATTGTAACGGTTTTTGAGAGCGTCCGTGTTTGCCAAGAACCATTATCAACTGAATACGGATAGTTATCGACATTGTACCGATTTAAAGTACCACTATAACCACCAGAGTTATAGCTAAAAGTTGACGAAGGATAACTGCCCCCTGAATTTACCCTTTGGTATGCAGTTTGTGAAAAAATATAGGTGTAGGTATCCCACACATCAAGGTCAGCTACCATCGAATTTAGTCTGAATTGATTTTCAATCTGGACTTGTTGTGTTTTGATGTAGTCGTTTTCAGCCCTTGGTACACCTTGGTCAATAATTAGTGCAACGTTAAGCTCCGGAAATGTGTATTCTACATCCGAATAAAGTTTAGTCATAGGGATTAAGTTTTCGACAAAAAACTCACGTTCAACCACGGTTTTCTTATAATCAGCATCGGTGATATACGCTGGGAGCGTTGGTTCTCCAAAAGCTTCAACTGCGGTAAAGACGATTTTATATGAACCTAGATACGATGGTGTAAAACTGAATGTAGCATCGAAATCGCCTTTTTTAATAGACTTTTCAGGTATGCCATCCTTATTCTCATCGTACAAAATATCATACTTGAGCGATGTCACAGTATCGCCATCGAGGGACGCACCTTCAGCAGTGATATCTAAATTGTCAGCTCTCGATAAATAATTATTCCAAATCATGGCCACAATATCAGGCGCATGATCTTCTCCGGCATAAATCGAGTGTTTAACGACTCTATCACCATACTCATTGCCTACTACGACTGTCAAATCCACGGTACCAGTCTGCTTTTGCATAAACTCGATAAGTGAAGAATTGTTGGCACCATAGTAGATTTGATTACCTTCTTTTGAAACAGCAGTTACAGATTTGATCTGCACGTTTGAATTTTGTCGAACGAATATATTAGTGATCGATGTATCAAAGGTAGCAGACACCTTGCGATTAACCTTACCAGGATCGGTGACTCTTACCGAAACATAAGGAATTGAATCGTGTACCACGACAAACCCCTGATAAAAGTACAAATCGCTATTTTGATGGACGTACACGATTTTATAGTCATAAACCTTTGATTCGCCTAAGATTGGAAATCTGTAGTTTCCAGACAAAAACTGTGTTTCTTCAGCTTCAGATAATTGTCTGCCATCAAGCTCAACGTAACGATCGATTGATTTGGAATCATTGATGACTGACAAATTAAGATTGAAGGCCCATCTGTCCAATATCTGCGTTGGAGCATTCACTTCAAACTCGATCGGTTCAGGTCTAGGCGGCACATAAATATCATTTGGTTCTATAATAATTTCTTCGGTACCTTTAACCACCTTTTCAGCGAGTTCAAAGTCTTGAGCACTTCTCAAATCTCCAAAAATCGCTTTTGCGGTGCCTATGAAATTGACTTTGAAACTTTTATCCGATAATAATCGTGACTCATACAATGCTTGTGAAATTTTAACCTCAAAGTCGGCATAACCATCGACAGCAGAGGATTTAGTACCAGGTAGTGTAATGGACTTACCCGTTATATTGTCTGTGAGTGTAATTTCCCACGATTTAAGTTCTTTTCGGTGGTACGAACCCGCCATTTTTTGCTCGTCGCCCCAAACTGCTCTATCATCGAGAAAACCAGTGACTCTAACCTTTAAAACCACATCGCCATTACTAGCGGTTTCGATCGTGGTGATTGATGGTATTTTAGCTTCAACTGGAATCATGTTTTTTCCTGCAGCTTTTGCAATGGGGAACGACTGATACCACGGTCTTTTATCAAACTCAGATTTGTGAATCAAGGAGCCTTGTCCGCTGCTAAATGTTGTAGGCATGGTATTAACGTTCATATAATTGATTGGATTTTTATCTCCGTTTGGTGCTTCATACGTTTCGGTGATTTTAAATGGTAATCCTTCGTTGATGAGCTTGGCTATAGATTGATCACCAGCTATTGCCCATTTGTTGTAATCAGATACCTCAGATCCAATATATTTTAAAAACAAACTAAAACCAAATGATGTGTTATTCCACGGTTGATATATCCAGTATTTTTGTTCAGGCGCAGTACCAGAATCCGCATCCTTTGGAAAATCGATATTGCTATGCTTGTTGCCATCCAGGTCGTACCCATGAAAACGATACTCACCGGACACGCCATTTTTAGTGTAATAGCCACCGGATTTGACTTTAAAATCATTTCCGCTAATTAAGCTGTAATCGCCATATACAACAAGCCCTTTTTCCTCAAAAATTTCTTTGTTAAATGTTCTCCCGTTGCTCGTAAGTGTTACTTCAGGTCCTAATCCGTGTATGGCTTTATAGGTTGCCCAATTGCTTGGATCAATTTTTACCTTACCACCATCATAGGATTCAGCGAAAGTTACCTGGAACAGCAACAAAAAAACAAGAATAAGTGCAAGTGCTTTCTTCATTTTTCACCTCATTTTAATTTTTCTGTGAACCAAAGTGTTAAACCCGTTTTACCTGAAACTATGTGGACACTTCTTCCGTTAGCAAGTTCTAATTTATCCTCCCTAATAGTATCACTCAATGAGTTAACATGTTTTTCAAACAGCTGACGTACCATGGCAGCATCTTTTTCGAAAAACAAGCTAAACAATTGATCTAAGTAGGGTTTATAGTGCTCATTTAGATAAAGCGAATTTGTACTCGGATCATTGTGCAATGTGTTGTCAGAATAAAAGACTAAATCATATCCATAGTCCAATTTCGAGGTGTTAAATCGATACATATCCGCACCAAAAGATAATACCAAACCTTCAGCTTGTTTAATGCCAGGTGCATTTTCAAGCTCATAAGAATTTAAGCAAGAAACGCTAATATTTTTTTGATGTGGATTGTATCTATTCATCCAAAAACCGTCTTTTTGACGTTCAGTGGATTTTGCCCAGGTATAAAAATCAGTTAAAGCTTTCTCATATCCACCTGCGATATTTTTTGGTGCATAAAACTTCTGGCTCACTTCCATCCAGCCCATGTCGTCCGTCCACTCTTCAAAATAAACGGTCGTCCATGGAATATCGCTCGATGGCGTATATGGTGATCTTCTGCTTTCGTCAAGAATCCGCATCATTACAGTTGAAGCTTCAGCTCTTGTGGTGATGCCTTTAGGGTCAAATAGATTGTTACCTTTACCAGTAATCAAACCTTCACGGTAAGCATCTATAACCGCTTGCTTGTAATAATCGTTAATGATTCTGTAATCAGCTAGTGTCGTAATAATATTTCCATCGAGAGATGATGACGATAATGTTTTTTTCATTCCCAATGTCTTTATCGCGATTGATGCCATTTCTTCACGTTTAATTGCAACATTAGGATTCGGAAACTGTTTAGCATAGATCAGGCCGAGTTCTACTGCCTTATTGATATATGGAGTAGCCCAGTACTGATAGCTAGAAGTATCAAATGTGTAACCAAGCGATGCCACGCACATCTTAATAAACTGGTCGATTGTGACATGACCACCTGGATTAAATTTGCCATTGCCAACTCCGTTGATTATACCTTTATCAAACAATGAGTTGATATCGTTTTTAGCCCAGTGGTTATCAGCAACATCTTGGAATTTACTTGGAGAGTTTGCAAATGCAATTGTAGTAGATAAAGAGATGATTAACAAAACTACGATTACAGTATTCAGTTTTCTATACATAATAAACCTCGCTTTCTTGTAGTAAAATATGGTATTTTATAATTAAATTATATCACAGTGATATCACCTTGTAAACCTTTTAATTATGTGTTATTCTATACTCAAGGAGGATGATTTTATGAGTATATCAAAAGAGAATGTAAGAGCATTGATCACTATAGATAAGAAGTTAAAAGAGGAAGCCGAAAAAAAAGCAAAGATGGAAAGCCGTTCTTTTAGCAATTATGTTGTAGCACTAATTAAAAAGGATCTTGAAAATAAGTAGTCAAAAGCCCTCATTCAATAATAAAGAGGGCTTTTAATATTTCTGGGTCATAGTGATTCTTTTCTTTAAGCATTATATCTTTGCACATATCGATAGGAAACACTTTTTTATACGGGCGTTCTGATCGGAGAGCATCAAAAACATCCGCCACCCTGATTATTCGGGACTCAATAGGAATCTCATCCCCTTTCAGTTTGAAAGGGTATCCACTACCATCATAATTTTCATGATGGAGCATGGCTATTTCAATAACCCTTCTATCTTCTTTTACGCTACATAGCATTTCACCAGAGTATTTAGCATGAATCATCATGGCCTTTCTTTCAGTGTCTGTGAGCGGACCATTCTTGTTTAAAATTTCGCTAGATATCCTTAATTTACCTATATCATGATATTTTGCAGCTCGCTTTAGATAATAGTGATCACCCCCTATTCCCAACGCAAGTGCAATTTTCAAAGACAAATTCATTACCCTTTGTGCATGATCCTGATCATCTTTACTAAGTTTATAGTAATAAAAGTCCGCATCCAGTATTACTGGATGTTTGTTTTTATATGCACTAAATTTTTCGATACTATCTCCTCCTCTATTTATTAACGGGTGGTCTAATAATTTCGATGGCACGATTTTGTTCAGCTGTTATTAACGCTTTCATTTCACCTTCTGACTTCACTGCGACATTAACCGTTTTTAGGTTTGCACCTTCAGAATCAATTACTTCCTTTGCAGACAAATCGACCAGAGACACGATGATTACTTCAGCTAGTTTTACCGGTTCAACACCAGGCATTTTAGAATACAAGATATATTTATCCCCGATTTTTAACTGAAGCCCCATAAAGTCCGAGATGTTTTCAATGTCGATACCCACAACGTACATATCATCAATTACAACTCTTGTAACACCTCTTTCAGATATCCTATTTGGGAAAAAGAACTCGCCTTCATGGGTTACATCAAGTAACCTTTTCCCAATAATTTCATTCTTCAAAACAATGGCATCTTTAGGAACTAAATTTTCTTTAATAGATACCATCTTTACATCCGTTTCTTTTATTTCCGTATCTTTTACCAAAGATTGATTCGCTACTGGAACGAGCACTTCATCAACAGGTTCAACAGATGTCTTTATCATGTTATAAAGCATGAATGTCAGCAGAACACCTAGTGTGGCACATATTAATAATATGATTTTCATCCTTCTATTAAATTTCATTTTAATTACTCCTTCTGTGATTGGATTAAGAATGTATCGTAGTTTGCAACTACAGTTTTTTCACCATAGATTTTCAGGATACCACCTGGGCCCATGATGAACGGAACACGAACCGTTATAACAATTGACGTATAAGGATAAGGATTACCGACATCATTATAATTGTAGATGACTACATCGATATCAACGGGTCTGGCTTTATCAGCAATGTAGCTGTTTGCTGATGCTCTACCATCGGAAAAAAGTTTAAGATTTTTTATCACATAATCACGAGTTGTTTGTTCCGAAACGATTTTATCAAGAATTATATTTCTCATATCAAGAATGTTAATATCTTTCCTGGTTGCTATTTCTTCAAGAGACAATGATGAAAAACCGGCCCAACCTGCAGCAAGCATATTAGTTTCAAGACGTTCTCTTACGATCACTAATGCTTGATAATCCAAAATGAAAACCCAAACAATGACAACTGCGATCAAGAAAAAGAATAATAATATTAGCCAAGTATGTGTGGTCATAATTCCCCTTTCTACCTTTTGCCGAGAGAGATTGAAGCGTTATCATATTTTGTCGGGATAGATTCAGCCATGCCGAAAACCTGCATGAATTCTATGTTAGCATTAACGACTAATTGAACTTCTTCGCCCCAACCACCTTCAGTTACGGAAACTGTGATGTTTTTTAGATTCATATTGCTAAGCTCAGTATTGAGGCTATTAATTTCAGCTGCTGTAAGACTACCTTTAGACACAAGTAATGTATAGTATTTATCGCATACATTGTCGAATTTTGTTTTGATATTACCTGGTATTTGATAAAGAAAAAGTGAAACGAGAATTGCAATAATGGCTATTCCAACGATGGCCCATAATACTAAGTTGTGAGCATTCATTAAAACCCTCCTAATTAAATATTAGCGTGAATTGTCTGTAGGCTTGTACTATAATTGGCCCACCAATGATGATAAAGAAAAGACCAAACAAAACAACTGCACTAGAGAATAAAACTTGGAGATTTGCAATCTTCTTTATTTTTTTATCCACACGTCTTAAGCGTTTCAAAATCTCCATACTGGTTCTATGATAATCTTCGGTCATACCAGTCTTGTATTTTTCTTCAAGCATATAAGTAAAAGCTTGAAGTTCTTCTATCGGACAAAATCGCCTAATCTCAGCTAATTTTGCGATAACATCACGTTTCAGCCGATAGCAACCTGAAAGTTCAATGATATGTTGTTTTAAGGGCCCATGGATAAGGTCACTGGCATACGCTAGTGATTTATCTTCTGGCATTCTAATCTTACTTTGCCAGAAAAGAATTTCATGAACTTTGAATAGATCCTTTAGAACATTATTTCGAAAAATCTTCACTTTGATGAAAATTATGGAATTAATAGAACCTAACGCAATAATCAAAAGCAATAAATATTGAGATATTGGTTGAAGTTGAAAGCTCGAAATTCTATAAAGTGCAAGAACAAAGAATACCGAAAATGAGCAAATGTGAAAGATTAAATATGCTCTATAAGAAATAACAGAAGCTTCATTTAAATATCGATGAAGCCTTGGAAAAGTGGGGTTGCCTTTATCGTGTAACTTAATTTTAGTTTTTCGATGTTTGTATAGAATAAAACCGCTGACAAACATTCCGAAAAAAATTAAGGTTATTGAAAATAGAATAATCAGTACCATGTTACCTCCTTAACGTCCTTATTATGATAAACAGAGAAGCGATCAGCGATAGGGAAACAGCCAACTGATGCCAAACTTCATTGACTACCGAGTTAGTATAGCTAATGGTATAAATCGCACGAGTACCAAGTATTACGATTGCAATCAAAAGATAAATAGCGACTCGAGCTGTGACTTCTTCAGCAAGAAATTCGTCTTCCAACTCATAAAGCTTTTCCATGTCTCGGATATATTCTTCAAGCAATCTATTAATATCTGCACCTTCGTATATAGCAAGTTTCAAATTATCGATAAATAGGCCAAGCTCTGAATGAATCCCTACATTCGTTTGAAAATCGTTCAAGCACTTAGCTTGAGATACTTTTGCTTTATGCTTTAGAACCATCGATCTTGTATAACTTTTAAGTGGTTCGGGGGTTGATTCTATGACCATTTCAAATGCTTTAAAAATATCATTGAAAGTGCGGTTGTAGTTCCTCACACCTGATACGTAAACAATCGATGATTTACGCACTTTATTTTCCATCTGATAACCTAATAGTTTTAAAACGATCGAAGGTATAAAGAAACCGATCAAGCCAAAACAAACTTTCACTAGGTAGTGAGCTGAAAGAAAATCAGAAATGTAAAAACCTACGAAGAAGAAAATTGAAATCGTCAGATGAAAAAAAACACCATAGGAACGCCAGACAAATTTTATGTTTGATTTTGTAATAAGTTGCTCGATGTAAGATATTAATTTGCCGTGGCTCTTTCTGGTATTTGCACGATTCAGAAGATCGTTTACATTCCTTTCAAAAAACTTAGTTTTGAGCGCCATGAAATCGGTATTAAGTGCAATTAGAGAAAGCAGGAGAAAAAGTATTAGGAAAATTGATACTATCAAAAGAATCTCCATTTTTACCTCCCGATGTTTTCTAGATTTTCAAGATGCTTCGTCCTAAAACATCCGACTTTATTCATTTTACCTTCAAGCCATGTGGCAGTTCTTTTTTCCACATCGAATTTATAAACAGAGTTTATCCGTTTTTCATCCTTAAGCACTTCTGCTATTTCAGTTACACAGAAGTTGTCAAGGTGAATAATTAGATCAACAGATTCATATAACTGATGTTCAAGAATGCTAATGTCTATATCCGTACCAGAACGCTTCATGTTAATAGCCATTTTAGGGATAGCTCTTTCAGCAGAAGATGAATGTCCCGTATTCCATGTAATATTTCCAGCGAATGCGCCATCAAAGAATGGTAGTGCTTCTGCACCTCTTATTTCACCAAAGATATACATATCTATTGACATCAAGTTACCAAAGTCAGTAAAATGCTCAATGCCATAAACCTTACCACGATCTCTTTTTACTAAAAATTGTACCGTTTGAGGTCTTTGCAAAAAGAGTTCAGGATGTTCTTCCATAACCAGTACTCTTTTTTTATAATCGTTTGGCAAGTCAACCAGTTCAGCCATAGCACGCATTAATGTTGTTTTGCCAGCACCTCCCTTGCCGGTAAACATGATAGATATGTCCCCACGGTGTGCGATTTTTTCAAGAAGAAATTTTATGCTTTCATTGAACATGCCAATTTCGCATAGATCATCCATATCAAATGCGTTTTTTCTGTGTTTTCTAAATATTATTGTTGGACTCATATGAGAAATTGGATCGATGGCGCAAATAATTCTCAAGCGATTTTTTTCATCCACAAAACGCACTAAAGCTTCATCGTAGTTAAGCGTACCACCAAGAGCGCCTTGAATAGTGCGAATATAAGCATTCAGATTATTTACGCTGCCAAAGTTTACTTTGGTTTTAAAACGTTGCGTGCCAACCTGAGCCCATACATCTTCAGGACCATTGATGTATATATTCGAGCAGTTTTCATCGAGAATGAATTCTTGTATCGGTCCATAACCCAATAGGTGTTTTTTAATCTCCTTAGAAAGATCAGCCCCACTCATGCCAGGTAGTTTGAATCCATTTTTGTAGATTTCTTTTTCAATAGCTCGCTCTAATTCTTCCTCTGGAGTTTGACCAGTAGCAACTTTTTTAAGCAACTCTGTACTCCCAGTAAAAAGATGCTCTGTTACTCTATCGATAATTTCATACAGCGTCAAAGACCCAGTATATTCACCATGCACTGAAACCTCTTTATGTTTTTTGCGATTTAAAATATCGACGGTTATACTCATTTAATTCTCACCTCTTTATCAGCAATTTTCACAAATTCCTTACTCATTGTTTTGCTAATTGATGCCTGCTTTTCGTGTTTGATGTAGCCTATTACTGATGCTTTAAGTGCTTTTTCGATATCGAGATACGTTGGATGATTAGCCTGATACTGATTAATAAGCGCAGCACATTTCAACACTGACCACTCTTGATGATCCTCGAAGATATCCAGGTATTTATTTAGAAGATCAATTTCTAGTGGTGATGGCTTAATAGGAATAATGACTCGATCTGATAACCTAAGTGCAAGGTCGGTGAGTTTATTGTCGAAGTTACGATTAGTATCAAAAATCACAAAATCATACATGGAAATGATCATTGTTAAAACCTTTTCCATGATAGTCATATTGATATTGAATAGATCAATGTAACTAAAATAGTTTTTATAGACATCAAAGTCATTTTGAATCGCTGCATTCTTGATATTTTCAAATGTAATTCTGTCAATCCTATCCGCTCTAAGTATTTCCTTAAAACCACCAGTATTTGATGGAAAATAAATTTCAAATGACGGATGTAGCATATCCAATTCTACAAGCGCAACATTGGCATCATATTGCTTGGAAAGCGCTTTTGCATACTCGATAGCACATGTTGTAGAGCCATCAGAAAACGGTGACCAAAAAGCGATTGATTGTCTCCCCACTACTTTAGTCTTTATAGATTTGTTGGTTTTTAGCATTTATATTCCTCCCGATATATTAATAAAAATGGATAGGCTAATTTAAGTTTATGTTTTAAGCATATACTGTCCCTTTCACATGTATTATATAGCCAATGCGTATATAATACAAGCGAATCTCATTCATGACTTACATTGATGATTATTAACACACATTTGTAACTCAAAATTGTTTGGCCAGGTTTCATGATCCGAAGCTGCAGAACACTCAAATGAGTCACAAATAAAAAAAAGAGCGATATTCGCTCTTATAATTCAATTTCATCATCTTCAGTTGTAATGGCTGCTTCTTCTAAGAAGTCTACTTTTAATTCTTCTAATAAGGAATAACTAATTGCGCTTATATCTGTGAAAGTTAACTTAGTACCTCGATTTGCAAGTGTTAAAACTTTTTGAACTTTACTATGCACTAACTTGTGAATTTCGCTATGCACTGGAACAGGATTTTCAGAAACAGTATGAATATGATCTATATATTTAGGAACTACAGGGAACATATTTTGAATTAAGAATGCACAATCTTTACCACAGTATGAACCTAATACAATTGTGTCACATCTACCATATTTTGAGATTTTATCATCGTATAACTTTCTATATTTTTCTATTTTCGTTGACATAGGGACAACCCATATTAGACCAGAAGAATCATCTTTGACACACAAATGATGCGGACGATAATTACCATCTTCTTTATTTTGCATGAACTTTATATCAGGAAATTTAGTAAAAAAATAATCCTTGATATGACAAACAAAACCCTCACTTACAGACATAATTCACCTCATGTAAAAAGCCCTATCAATAATGATAGGGCTAATAGTCATTTACCAGACATTTATTAGTCGCAGCTGGTGAGCGAACAACATTTATCTAACCGGACATTTGATGAGTCGCAGCCGGTGAGCGAACAATATTTAACAACTATTTTTACTAATTAAATAATATCACGTTTGTTTACTATATGCAACAACATTTGCGTCTCACAGTAACATTTCAATAACATAGAAAACGCAATCTAAATTTCATACATATGATCCTTTAGGATATTTAAAAATATGCTTGCATTGCCTTCTTCATTGAAAAGTGAAGGAGCGTAACTTAGATAATGGATCTTCCGGGTTTCACTCTCATATTTTTTAAATCTGACACGACCCTGGTCACTAGCGAAGTTAATCAAAAGATGGTGCTGGAATTCATCGATGTCCTTATGCGAATCAAGATGTACTAACTCATATGGTTTGGAGCCTACGCATAAAAGTTTGATATCAAATGCTTTAAATATTCTAGTTGTGAATTCATTAAGTTCTCCTAGATCGACGATTAAAAAGTTATAACCATTACCAATAGGTATACTCCTTTGACTATAAAAATCAATATTTCTGTAGTTATACTGAGTGTCGTCAACTTTATCAAATTCGTAATAATCAGCGATTAGACTTAGATCATTTTTATCAGACGCTTCTGTATAGCTGACTTTAGCACCTGATATCGAAAGAAATGATGTAAGCATAAAAGCAACCGCAGTAGAACCACTACGCCCATGCGCACCGGCGACAGCGATTTTGATATCTTTCTCTTTGAAAAGGTACTGTTTTCTCTTCACTGACTCATCTGGTTTTAAAAGACGAAGGCTATCATCGTAACCAAGACCTTCAGGAGATACACATTTTAAAATGACTTGTCTAATTTCTGCAACTGAGTCACCAGTCACAATATTGTAAATTTTTTCATCAATAAGCCTTCTCAATATAGAACTTCCTGCTTTTATACCCACAGCGTAAATGATGATTCTTGAGTTATATAGCATTTTAATACCTTGTATGGCTTGAATGATTTCATCTTCAGAGTCTTTTAGAGCCTTAAGATCGATCGCAACATACCGATTATGCGATAAGTTCTTCATATCGGACGTGACATATTTTTTGAGATAGAATTCACCAGACATTTTTTTAATTATGAAGCTTCTTGACTCTTCAAGGAAGTCAAATACTCCATTATTTTCGTTGCTTGCAAGGTATAAAAGCATGAAAATTCCTCCTTAGTTACTTTAACTTGAATATCCAAAACGGTGATCCGTTTTCTCCCCCGTTTTTAGAACTTTCTCTCATGATCAAATCTAAATCCCAGGTCATTTGAGTCCTCTTTAAACTTGCAGAATCGTAAACAATGATTTTCCCATCGTTTGTAACACCATAAAGTACGATAAAGTGACCACCTCTTGTAAAATGCCCTGAGCCCATCGATGCAATTACTGGATAGCCATTTTTTAAAGCAGATCTAATTTTTTCAGGATTATTTCGGCTGACAGCTTCAACGTTTAATCCATAATTACTACCACCAGCAGTCATTAAACTCCAATAGGAACCTTGCCCTTCAGCACGATGTCCGTTTGCAACAGACCAATCAGCTATAGTCTTAGGAGTGATTAAATCATTCTTCGTAAGGCCAGCAACAACCATCGCAAGTGATGTAGGTCCACAGCCACCAGATACAATCGTAGATGTTCCATAAGATGCGATAGCCCATCTCTTATCAGCCTGATTATAATATGGTAAATAGCCATCCCCTTTATCATATTCGATAAGGTTTGCCAAATCAACATCGTCGTATAAGTTAAAGTTAAATTCGGCACTTTCAAAAATACCTGACTGAAGTAGCTCGATTGCATAAAGCTGCATATCTTCATCGAGGACAGAAACAACTGTATCAAAATTAGCATATGACACAAACACTTCATAAAGATCATTGCTTTTTAACTCATCGAGTTTTGATTTTATTGATGCTGATGTCAAACTGGATACATTCATGAAGCGTTTCATATCCCCCACAGTTTTAATGGTTTGAGTATTTTTTAATTTTTTCTGAGTCTCATAATAATAATAAACTTTCTTTAAACTATCATAATTAAGCAGTGAAGTTTCAAACATATCCGCTTGTGCTTTAGTCAAATTTATTCTTTTTTCAATAACCTCATACTCCTTAATGGTGTAATCAAAAAATTTGAATGCCGACTCTAAAACATCCTCTTTTGAGACACCCCCAAAATCGTTGTTATATTGCCCTGTATCAAAAGAAATCAAGTGAGCATAACTTATGTCAAGGTCATTCGCAATCTCTAGATAATCGCTTAATGTGACCTGAATTTCGGGTGTATCGATGGGGTTAGAAAACAAAACCATCGGTAGCATCATAAAAATTAAAAGTGGTGTTAAAATAACAATCAACACCACTATCATAATTTTTGCCCAATTGTTTTCTTTAGAAAGTTCAGCTGCGACTTTAACTGCGGTATATGCAGACATTGGGTCGAAAGTCATTACATCACCTTACCTTCCTCCAGCTGTTCCAAAGTACTTGAATCTATATTCTGGAATTTCAAAATGAATATGCATTCTTTTAGAACCAATCATTAAAAGTGCATGCCCACGCTTTTTGCTGAGCAACAGATCTTCTTCAGCATCAGTCAGGTTGTAAAGGTCTTTTGTTTCTTGAAGGTTTTTTCCGTCTGTACCCATTAATATTTTGTAACACGGAACATCAAGAATTGCTTGTCCGTACATGCGGATTGACTCATGAAGGAAATCAATTACCGAGTGACTGATAATTCCAATACCGGCTTCATATTTTCTGGCTCTTTTTTCAGCATTTCTAAGAAATACCAATGATTGTGGTACATTTGGATCTATCATAAGGTACGCTTCGTCAGCAAATAGCATAACTTTTTCAGACCTATCAGCACTCATTTGTTCCCAGGCCCATTGCAGAATATTGTAATATTGAGTGCGCTTAATGCTATCGTTTGTGTTCTGTAAATCGTGAGTATCAAGACAGATGCAACGAGTATTTGTGCTTATCGTTGTATGCCCATTCCACAAAAACGAATCACTACCGTATGCGATATCTTCAAGTAGTAGTGCGAGGTCACTGAATACATTAGGATCTAAATCTCTTCTGTTTTTTTCTCTTTCTTCAGCCTTTAATGTAAGCAATTTATGGAGGTCCGAAAAGATTGGGAAATCAGTATTTTTTAACGTTTTAATATCGGTATCCCAATTGATATTGAAGTTGTTGTAGAGTTCGATTAAACACTTTTTTAGTACAGCTTTTTGCATATCAGTAAGAGATGGAATATATAAACTAAAGAAAATTTCAAGCGATTTCATATATAGTGCCATGTCGCCCATGCCGTTTCCTTCATCAGAAAATAATAGTTGTCCATCTTCATCTTCATCATCTTTAGGTACTGGCCTGATTTGTAACGGATTGATGCGACCATTGCTACCACCACCTGCGTTGATCCAGTCCCCCTGAAGGTTTTTGCAAAGTTCTTTATATTCACGTTCTGGATCAATAAAGATTATTTTGGTGCCTTTCATGTATTCACTTAATGCAATATCTTTGACCACCGTAGATTTACCGACACCAGGTACACCCATTACAACAAGATTTGAATTAGTTCTATCACCACCACGTTTCCAGAGATCAATGATAGTCAAACCGCCAGATGAATCGCGACCCCATCTATAACCAGTGCCATCATTATAACTAGATGAAGAGAATGGAAATCCACCGATAAATGTCGAAAGTGGTACTACTTTACCAAGTGTCTGTTCAATGTCCGGATCAACAGTATAGAACGGGCTAATGTGTTTTAATGCTTGTTCTTGCAACGTGGAAAGGCCACGAGATTTACATTTTAAGAATTTGATCGTACCCTCAGCTTTTCTCTTAATTTTTTCAAAGTAATCTGGATCACTTGCCATAGGCATTACAACAGTTGACATTAAACCTACCGTTTCACCATTACGGTCAATTTTAATCATGACTTTTTCGGCACCTTCAGCTGCTTCTGTAGCACGAGATTTAGTAAGCGCATCAGTAGCCCCATTAGCTTCGCCTTTTTTTTGAGAAGTCAATCTGTTTAGAGAGTCAACAAAAGTGGAATTATCAATCGGAGTAAAAGCAACAGTTACAATCGAGCTGTGTAGATTCGTTAATCTTGATAACCAACCATATTCAGGTTCAGGTTGATACCTAAAGATACCCAATGCCTTACAAGTATTTTCACCAAGGGTAATATTGTTTTTTGTAAAAGATAGTCCGATTGGAGCAATTAGATTAAGTAAGGGATTGTTTGTTTCTATTTGAGCTAAATGCTTTTTCTTTGCCATAAAATCTCTCCTAACTGAACATTAAAGGTATTGATGCGTCGAACGATGAGTCCTCAAGGTTTATAGTGGCAGGATTGTTAAACAAGTTGAAAAGTCTATAAATATCTTGCTCTAAGAGAATCTCACACTTTGTCTGGCAAGAACTAAACTTACTAATTATGTCATAAGCCTTTTTGTTCAAATTGCTTTCTGCACCATCTTCGTATTTATGCCACAAATGCAAGTAGAATTGTCTTTCTACTACTTCGCCAGACATTGCATAGTCGTTCATGTTCAACATTTCATGTTTCAATAGTGTCTTTTGAATATTGTTTGAAGAGTTAATTAATATTTCGTTGTATTCGTTTATCAGCGGCGCTATATCAATGGGTCTCGAAACACAGATTAATTTAATCGTATCAGAATCACTTGACAACTCAGCAGTAAGCTGCCTTTCTAGATTAACTTGCTCACGAGAAGAAATAAGGTCAACGTCAATTGGATGTATCTTAATGTACATGTAAACCATACCATCTTTTGTATAAGCGTATTTATCTCGAATATCTTTGATATTGACGAAATCTTGAGCTGTTTTTTTAGCTAAAGCTTCATCTATATTTGATGCAGAACTTTTCTTATTAATCAAGTAGTAATAACCACCAGATAAAGCCAATGCAATTATTATCAAAACGATCTGAAACATGGAAACATCTCCTTTGCATAATATAATAGTTAAATCGAATAGTCATCGTTGATGGTTGAGCAAATTTCATCGAGATCGGCACCATTAAAGTACAACATGACTTTATTCAAATGGTCAAAATCCTCGACAAATGCATCACCATGAGTATTATAAATGGCAACATAAAGATCATCTGCTTTTTCAATGAAAAGTCCCAAAGGGACACGTTCATCAATGATGTATAAAGCAAACGATCTGTCAATCACCGTAATATTGTTTTGGATGAGTTCATTAATCTTAAAATCAGGATTCAAAATAAGCAACTCATGTAAAATTGCAAGCCTGGACTCAACCAGCTTCGTGAATGTGGTTTCCTTATTACGCAATGACTCTGTGTGAATTAAATTATCAAGTTCAATGCATAGGCTATCGATGTTGGTGGTTAAATAAAAGTACTCATCATTTGAAATACTATTTTTGTCTAGACTGTCAGATAACTGAGCTTTAACAAAATCAGAATGAATAGATAACGGATTTACTTCATCAAATTTAGTGATATGATTTTCATAAAACTCTTTTCTGAGTTTTGATTTTAAAATCCCGATGTCATTTAGACCATTTAAATTAAATCGTTCACTCTCCCACCATCCCGAAGTGCGTTTCCACACTAGATGATTTGTGTTTTCAATATCCCTTTCAATGCTTACTTCCGTATATCTAGGATTGTTAAGCGCATCTTCATATTCATATCCAAAACTGAATGTATTTCCTTTTTTAATGTATCTCAAAATATCTCCAATGTTCTGCTCGCTAATCAAATTAATACCTCCATTCTTTTAGTGCTTTATAGGGGTAACTCTTTTGGGATTTATTAAACCTCAATAAAAATCTAAGTGTATCTGCGACAGAAATATTAGTGTTTTCATCTCTCTTGAAAAACATTATAGTGCCGAAAAACTGCACCAAAAACATACCAGCTGAAATAGGTACATTTTTAGAAATGAGATAGTAAATCAAATCACACACCGCAAATACACCTAAAATCAATCCAATTCTTACTAGTTGATCATCTGGAATTCCGTTAAATTTCTCATTTGTATGTTTTATCCCTTGCGGGATATATAACCGTTCTTTAGAACCTGGTTCCATATAACTCCCTCCTATGTTAATAAGTTGATAATGATTTGCGATATCTCATGAATGTTTCCAGAAGGTGCTCCACTAAAGTATTTTTTTACAATAGCTGCTATTTGGTAAATCGACTCAGCCAAAATATAGAATATCAGTATATTTTTAATGCGCTTTCCATATGTGTCTTTTGATTCAGTGTCAGCCATGATTTTTAATAGCAGAATAATGATTCTTAATACTACCCCAACTCTAATTAACCATAAAAGAGCAGTTCCCATGTCATTAATAATTGGCATATAACCTCCTATGGTCGTTTTAGTAACCCCTTGGCCATTTGACCAAGTCTGGCCGTTTGATAGATAGTTCCTGCATTGACACCACCACCAGAAACAAGCAAAAATTCTTGTAAGAATTTTGGGGTACGAAGTGCAAGCAAAACACATGCAAGTCCCCAGAAGATATGGGTATTAATCATAAAGGCTACACCGAGTTTAGCTAGAATTATCTGAACAAGCACAGCGATAGTTGATTGATAAAATTTTTGCGTATAAGGCTTAAACATACCTTTATCCGCATCCATTAGTCCGACACAAGCCAAAGGAAGTCCAATTCTTAGAATCATTATTTCAAGCCCTCTGGTGAGAAATTGAATATAGAGTATTAGGAATAAGATAATAAAAATGAGCGATACAATAGCAGTAAATAATCCACCTGAGGCAAAGCCGGTAAGAGCAATTAATTCGTTCTCTGAAGTACCAGAAAGTAACGCCAGTGCATGATTTGAAGAATCATTAATAATTTTGCTTAGCCAACCGTAAACGGTCGGAAATGATATTGAAAAAACCATTGCAGAAACAAATCCTGTTAGAAGTATTGTTGGGTCCGAATCAGGATCACCATCTGTCCATAAAACATAAGTGTTAAATCCTTTTACTAGAAACTTCAAAATCAATAACGACATACCAATGCCATAAAAATAATTAAACAATCCACTTACAATAGATGCGCCCAATAAATTATCCATAGATTTTTCAGCGTTAAGAGCGGTCGGAACAATTGCGAGCAATATGTCGTTAACAAAGAATAAGGCAGCATTTAAAATTGCAATGATAAGCCCTAAAAGTATAGTTGCCATTCAATCACCTCCAAGTAAAAAAGGATGCTTTCGCATCCTTTTTTTTACATCTTTACTTAACATAACTAACTATCAAATTTATAACTGCTGTAGCTATGAACGCACTTACTATGCTGATTAATAAAACATTCTTTCTTTTGTCCCACACTTTGTGATCCATTTCATCCGCAGCTCCTTTCCTCGCATTGAAATAAATGTAGAGCAATACACCTGCAATAGGTACGATAACCAAAAGAGCAGTTGTGGCATCTTCTAACATTTTTTTAAGGCCCTGAAAAGGTTTGGAGGATGTGATTGCATTATCATCAGCAAACACTAGCGATGTATTGGCCATCGCAATAAATAAAGCAGTAAAAACAGTTTTGATTTTTTTTTTAAGATTTTTCATATAATTCATCCTTTCTTAAATGTTTTTTTAGAATATCAGTGTCGATGACCGAATCCGCGAAACTTTCACGTTCACGATTACCACCGAAACTTAAATTAGCCTGGTATCTTTTCCAGATTCCCCATAGCTCCATGGTACCAACTGACCTTTCAGGCCTTTGTTCTTCACGATACTTTCTGAGTTTTGTGTTGTGCTTTTTATTACCAAGACCAAACATCCTATTAAAATACCATTTGCTGATATCAGGCGAAATCATTATAACGGGATTATTTCTGGATGTTAACAATAAATATGGTCTATGAATGGACTGAAGCTCTGATACAGTTAACAATTCCCTTCCAATTAAATTCATGCTACTTGAGGATGAAGGGTTGTTATATTTTTGATGGTTAGAACTAAGGCTATAAGAAGATATCGTATATTTGTCAAGTTTCTTAGAAATTTCTTCAAGTGTTTTTAGATCATCAGCTTGAAGATAAATCCAATTTTCACAGTTCCCTTTAATGATTTCACTCACTTCTTTACCATAGACTTCATCCAATTGAGAAGTAGATTGTAAGAAGAGATCAAACCTTATACCACGACCACCGCCGACTGTAAGTTTTTTAGGAAAGTCTGGTATAGCAACAAAGTTTCCAAACTCATCTAGAATAAAATTTACACGATTATTAAGCCTACCTCCCTCTTTATCTGCACTTTTAACAAGCTCGGCATAGTGTTGAGAAACCAATAAAGCAGCTAGTGAATAGTACGTCGATTTTTCATCGGGGAGTATAACAAAAATTGCTCTTTTTTTATTCCCCGTCTCCTTGGGATCGTAATCGCTTGTGGAGCTCATTGAATTGATAAGAGGATTTGTAAAGAGTCTCAACGTAGTAAGCGCGGCTGTAAAAAAGCTACCTCTAGTTCTTTCAGGAGCAATTTCTGAAATCGCAATAAGCCCCTTGGCGGGATGTGTGTCTGGTAGCCTTTTCATATATTCAACGATTGGCATTGTCTTACCAATCGTTTTACACATCTCAGCGATAAAGAAGTATGCGTTAGTCATATTTTGATATTTACGTTTATCACCATTTCTGTTGTCGTACACAACAGCGATAATTGAAGCTGCTATTATACTAGCTTCCCCATTAGTCCAGATCTTTTCGCCCTTAGCTTCACCCACAAGTTGAGATGTGATATCCCATGTTGCATCAACCGCTTTTGGTATGTCATTTTCATCAATAGCATCAATAATTGGCTGAAGATAGTTATAACGATCGCTTCTAAGAGGATTTTTAAAGTCTAGACAAAGCACCTCATAATCAAGCCTTTTTAAGAACGGGTTTGTATAATTGTACAATTCACCTTTTGGATCTGAAATGAACATACTTTCACCAGCAAGTCCTAAAGTGCCAATCGTCTGAAGCACCAAGCATCTTGATTTACCCGACCTAGTTGCACCAATTACCAAAGTATGAACGTCATCGCTAATATAATAAACGATTTCTTTGTTCCCTGATTTTTTATAACCAAGCACAATACCACCTTCATTAATAATTGGTTGTTCATATAATATGGGTTCACTAAGCAAGAGATTTTCAGGTGTACCATTGACCATTGTCGGCGCATCATTTGTAATGCTGTCTTTAATGTTTGAAATCAGCTCCGAACTATGACTAATCAGTTCGTTCTTTATACCCGATAAAATAAATTCAATGATTTGATGCTCTTTTTTTAGTTCATCGAGTTCGTCAAGTCCTTTGATGATATTTTCGTTTAGCTTTATTTCCTCATTAATCAACTCCTTTTTCTCATGTGCATATTCGGCAGATATTCTACTAGATTTTAAAAGATCATCAATATCTACAATTTTGCCATTCAGCAGATTAATTTTTTCTTCGATTTCATCTTTTTTAGATCCATCAATGCTATCAAGGTTTTTAATTTTTTCGGAAAGACTCGCATATTTAGATTCTAGTTCTACGAACTTCTCAATTTTAACGATTAGTTCCTCTCTTTGCTCAATTTCCTTTTGGACCTCAGAAACTTTAGATTTATAAGTAGCGTCGTCAATAGCATTCGATATGTGATCATCAACCAACTTTACAATCGTTTTGTTAAGCTCCTTTAATCCAGTTAGATCCGTAATTTCTTCTGTGGGAACATCAGCTACTTTAGATGCATCTGGTATTTTATAAGCAGATATAAAGGATTTATCTTTATCACCATAATGAAGTAACTTGTTTATCTTACCGGGGGTAATTTCATAATGGCCGAATACTTTATCAATGTCTTTTTTATCTAACCATCTAGCCGAACCAAATTGATTTTGTCCAGCGGGTATCGGTGTTGATATTTTATTGGTAATCTTCATCATTTTACTTTGGTATGTTTTATTATCCAGAATGAAAATGAAAACGATGAAAGTCAAAACACTCAACACTAGTAGCAAAAAGAGATTTCGGTGTTTCGAATTCGCCATTAAACTAGTGATCATCTGATTGATATCCAATTCACCTGGTGAAAGAATAAAATCAGACATAAAAAAATGAATCACTGAAGAAACAACCACGCTTGCCAACACTCCAACGATAAAGATCGCCGTTGCCATTATCAATTTACTAGTTTTGCTCATATTAATCTCCTAGAGAGGATAGCTAGGTTCAATGTCCATGTCCAGCTCTTCGTCTTCCAACTCTTTTAAAGTAGGTATAAGGTGAGTGATTTTATCTTTTAATTGCTCCACTTCTTTCAAATTCTCAAAGTCAAGATCGCCAGTCTTTCCTGAGAAAACAAGACTTGAATAGATAATTTTGAGTTCCGTTTCAGAAAATTGTGGTTTCTCGCTAAGTCCTGAACGTTCAGCAAAGTCATTTTTAGCTCTTTCATAATGATCACCGAAGTAATTGCCCCAATTTAAATCGCCATCGTTATCAGACCGCCACGTTGCAAATTGCGTATTATTTTCATTTATTGAACATCCTAGCGCTATACCGTTGTATTCAAGAAGCAATCTGTAATGGTTAAGAGAGGGGGATTTAATATTGCTTGCTTTTAGAAAACGGTCCGTGTATTCCTTAACACTTCTCACAATGTTTCTTAAATTATCAAATACGTCTGAGACCGCCGATAATTGTCCATCCCTAGAAATATAGCCAACATATCGATTATTTGAATCGTTTATGTTGGCTAATATGGCTGGATCATTTTCTGTTAATGAAATTGTATAGCCTTTGGATTTTAGCGCTTTAGATATTTCCTTATAAAATAGTAGTTGCTCCATAAACAATACCTCCCGTTTTAATGATAATGCTCATTGTCATTTTTCTTGGTCCAATCATAACCTCTACCTTTAGCTTCCTCGATCGCTCTTTCTTTAGCTGCTTCACCTTCAATACGAGATAAAGGGAATCTAGTGGGGGTTTCATTAGTTTTGAATAATGACGATACTGCTGATAACAGTAATTCAAATCTATCGTTTCTTATTTGGTCATCAAGACGTTGTAAATTACTTTCAAATGCTTTTAACATTCCCTCCTTTGAATATTTGTCATATGGATGTAACTGAGAACTTGTACACTTTTTGCCTTCTGGAGTCGTATACATAATCTTTTCAGCTAGTAAAGATTTGAAAATCTCATCCATAGGTGGAAGTTGGATTTTACCAATTCCTTTCATCCGTTCAACATTTTCTAAAGTAAAATAACATTTTAAATTTTCATTTACTTCTAAGTAATACCTCCTTTTCTGAGCAGAATATTCAAGCTTTAAGCCTAACAGTTTAGCTGAGAATTGCAAATCCTTATTATCTAAAGACGGACTTAAATCAACGATATTTTTCATTGCAGCGTTAAGCTCAAACGTTTCATCTAGTGCTTTTTTAGTGAATTGTTTTGATGGATATAGGCTACTATTTCTCATCTTAATACCAGTAGGAGATTCGAAAGTGATATTTTTCCTTTCAGATTTCAATTCTTTTTTAATCACATCTAAAGATTTTGGCTCACTAGATGATTCTAAGTTTACCAACGATTTTTCCAGCTCCTTAACATTCATTTTTATAGATGAGTAAGTGTTATTGTTGGACTTGGAAGACTTGAAATCATCGATGGACTTCTTCTTTTCTTCTTCCCCTTTAAGCGTTACTGAGTAGTTAACACCATCTGCACTCATCAAATATCCAGCAGCTTCGTTAAGTTTAATTCTGCGAACTAAATAATTGTATTGCATTTCTAGATGCACGGGATCACTGTATGATTTTGATAGAAAACTCTTCAATTTATCAAAAGATAGGCTCCCATTTGCTTTGTCAATATAGACGAATATAACATTTGCATCATAGGATGTGAACTGAAAACCACTAAATTGCTTACTAGCATTAATGCCTAAGTCGGTAATAGTATATTCGCCATTATTGTAAGAAACGTAATTATTGTCTACAAGTTTTTCCAGACGTTTTAAGAATATTTCAAGTTGTCTTTTCTGCTCTTCAGGAATTTTATATCTTTTCATGAACGTTTTGGTTAAATCATCAAGTTTGAGCTTATTGTCTTTGAATTCTTTCAAAATAAAATTGGCATCATATTTTTTGAAACTGAATCCATCATTACCTTTTGATGAGTCGAAAATTGTAATTTGATTATTTGTAATTGAACATGAATATCCATAGTCCTTTAAGTTGGCTATAAATTCATCTAAAGATTTGCATGATTTCTTAAGTTCTTTTAACACCTCTTTTAAAACAGCTTTTTCAGAAGGTTCATTATCCCAACTTACCGAATAGCCTAAAGACTTTAGTTTATCCATAAAATCATCACGATTAACAGATAGCTGCTTGCACGTTTTTATGGCATGAACCATTTTTTTATACTCCAATGTATCTTTTGGAATTTTAACTACCTCTGGCAACTCTTTAACTCCATTAAGTTGATTGATATTAAATGCAAATCTCATAGAAGCAGGTGAAAATCTACTACCTTGCTCAAAACTGTCAGGATTATAGCAAACACCTTTGGTATCTAAAAACTGAATATCGTCGTTCCAAGTATAATTAAACATTTCAGAACTGATTGAATCAATGTGATTCTCCATACTCTTTAAGTCATCGAAAATCAATCTTTCTTTAGGAGCAATGAATCCAGGTTTAGGTGAAATTTCAAGTATATATTTCCACGAAACATCGTATCCATAGGTTTTCAAGTTTTCTGAAAAATGATCAATTGAAACACTATGTTTTTTACAAGTGTCTATCACAGCAGCTGTGTATTTTACATCATCAAGTTCACCTGAATAATCCCAATCAACCATATAGCCAAGACGGGACATCTTAGATACAAAATCATCAACATTTACACTTACATATCTACACTCATTAATAGCTAGTGTAAGTTCGTGTTTCCATGAACGCATTTCTTTTATTGCTTTATAATGACCATTCAACAATCGTTCACGCTTGTTGCCATTAATAAGGATAGGTTCATTTGCTATGACTGACAGATTATACTTCAAGCAAAGTTCATCGCTATAATCCTTTAACTTTGCAAGATCAGAAGCACTTTTGTGCCACTTCGAGCCATTTTCAAGATTCACAGTATTAACAATAAAGTGATTATGAATATGATCTCTGTCCAGGTGTGTCGAATAGACAACCTGAAATCCATCGAAGTAACCACTATTGAGCAGCTCGTTTCCAATTTGATGTGCAAGTTCTGGAGTCAGTTTATCATCAGGAGAAAATGCTTGCGTAAAATGAATGTATTGCCTACCCGTTTCTTTATCGAATATTCTTTTCGTAATCACAAAGTTTGAATAAGCATTCTCGGAATCACAATTAAAACCTGAAATCAAATGCGAAAGAGTCTTCTTCGGATTCACAATGTAATTGATCGCCCTCTTCATTTGTGCATACGTCTCGTTCGGAGTGTTTATAAACTCAATAACAGCCATTAAACTACTTCCTTTTCCTTTTCTTTTGTTTAGACAGCTCATCTAACATAGTCCAAACATCTTTTAAAAGCCCATTCACATCCGACAAGTCAGCAACAGTAATTTTTCCTTGATGAGCCAGTGTAGTTAGCTGATTAAGATTGTTACCTATTTTAGACAAAGAATAGTTAAACTCTTTAAGCCCGTCATAAATAACAATTTCATGTTCAGGATTAAGCGTAGTAGCTTTGATGTATTTACTTAAAGACATTCTTGCTTTCTGCGCTCTTAACAATAACGCTTTATAATCAGACTGTGAAAATCGTGCGGTTACAGTTTGAGATTTGGTACCATCTTGATCGCCTGAATCTGATTCTTTGGATAAAATAAAAAAGTCATCATCAACTAATGATAATGACAAGGTATCAATCAAATATTCACTTATATTCATGCCTTTTACACGGGCATTATTTTCAATTAATAATTTTTGCTCAGCTGAAACTCTAAACGACATTTTATGTGTTTTAGAAATAAGATCACCACCATTTACTCATCGTCGTCTTTCAGATATCCGTCTTCCCGAAGCTGTTTAGTTAGTAATACTCTTACGTATGCACTCATAGTGTTATAACCATATAGTTTAGCAGCGTTTTCAACAGCTTCTTTCTGTTTTAAAGTTAACGGTATTCTAATTGACGACATAGGTTTTTTGTCTTCCAATTAATCACGACCTTTCGACAAATTTACCATCATTATAGCACAGAATCAAAACATTTCTAATGAAATATAAATAAATATTTATACTTAAATCACAATGACTCACGCTCTAAAGCATGAGTCATTGTGATTATATCGGCTACAAGACCAATATTAGTTAAGTATAGCTTTGATTTCTGTATCAAAGAAGGTTGTGACGTAAGTAGTGATGTTAGTGAAGAATGTCGTAATTGTTGGGGCAGCTGCTACAGCTGCAAGCAACAAAACACCTCCGATTACAAGTGCAATTGCAGTTCCGTTACCATCTTGATTTTCTAGGATTTGTTTTGATGTGATTTTAGCATTGATTGTCGCTTTCAAAATTCTCTCGTTAATTCTTTTAATCATAACAATTCTCCTTTTAATAATAATAATTTTATGAATCCTCAATCGGGATTTAAACCAATAAAAAAGTGTTTATTCAACTTTGTAAGTCTCAAAACACCATAAAAATAACATCTGGCCAATTTGGACAGATGTTCGATTTGCGTTGAAAATTCAACGGTTTAAAGGGTGTGAAAAACCATATTTTTTTCTTTCAAAAGCCCTTTTGTATGTGGTTAAATTGACCAGGGGTGTGGGGATTGCCCCCACAATTGCGCTCGATGTATTCGATTGCCGACGTGTCGGACAATCGAATACATCGGGGAAGCTTGCCAACCCTACGGGTCGTTTGGTTATTGAAAAAGAGAGCTGTCGGCCCTCGTTGCTCGCTGTTAATTTTGCCTTTTAGTGATCTGGTTTTTAAGAAGCAAATCATCTTCAATAACTCTCCTCACATATTCGGTTGGTTTAATACCCTTTGCCTCGGCAGCTAGCTTGAGCGATTCCTTTAATTCAAGTGGCACCATTACCATCAGATCTTCAGAATGTCGTTCGCTTTTTGCTTTTCGTTTTTTTCTTTTTCTCAATCAATCACCTCATTTCTTATCAACTTTATAATCACCGCTTTGGGTTAAACTACGAACTATTACACTTCTGCACCAAGCAGGAACCGACATTGCACCAGACTTCTTCGCTGCTATTTTTATTGCATTGTTTAGCTCTTTGGAAACGCCAACAGCAACATAAAATTTATCCTTTTCCATAATATCCTCCTTAAAATTCACCATCACGGATCATGCCCATTTTCATTTTCAGAACTGAGTAAATAATTTAAATCATCATTGAAAGAATGTGACTTTGGCTGATGCACTTTAAAAGTCACGTTATCTAAAGCAACTTTAATC
>Ga0209794_1000441_pt1 | contig 63143 bp, 57 predicted proteins | sample EBPBio232013_DNA_FD_185869 | JGI IMG/M metagenome (GOLD analysis project Ga0209794, IMG submission 185869) | Wastewater treatment Type I Accumulibacter community from EBPR Bioreactor in Madison, WI, USA - Reactor 1_5/23/2013_ DNA (SPAdes)... | ecosystem: Engineered > Bioreactor > EBPR >...
GCGCAAACACTTGCTCCAGAAGGGTGTTCCAACGCTGGCGCTGCTCGCTGACACCGGGGGCCAGCGCCACATCGACAGCGGCATGGAACCATTTTTCGCGATCATCGGCCCGGCGACCGGCAAGCCAGCGGCCAACGCTGTCGCGCAGCGGCAGATAGAGGAAAATCGTTGCGAGAAGCGCCACGCCGAAGGTGATGGGGCCATGCTCCCCCGTGACCAGCGAGATCAAAAGCACATCGATCACCACCAGAAGAACGGCGCCCAGCAGGTAATAGAGCAGGTTGAACGCCCAGCGATCAAGCGAGAAGAGGCGATAGCGGGACACGCCCAGCGCCAGTCCGGCATGGATCAGCAGGAAGAAGGTGAAGGCATAGGACTGCGGCAAAAGCGCTTCAGCACCGATCAGATTGGGTGCGATCACCGTCAGCACGAAGCTGCCAGCGCCAATGGCAATGGTGGCACCAAACCAGCGCAGCACCGTGCGCGCACCGGCATCATTTCCGGCTCGCCAATATTGCACGACAGGCGCGATCAACATGCCGATCATCTCGATCAAGGTCGGCATATGCGATCCCATGGGTGGGCCTTCGAACCAGCGCAGCGTATCGCCAAGCCACCAGAGCCCGAAGACAGCGAAAGGCAGAAGGCGCAGCCAGCCGGACACCAGCGGGCGCGGATAGCTTAACAGCAAGGACAGCATGGCCGCGCCGAAGAACAGCGCGCCGCCATGATTGGCCATGGAAAGCCGGGCAAACAGCGTTCCGTCGAGCGCCAGCTCACGGGTGGAATAAAGCGCCGCCGGAAACGTGAAGCCCAGAATGCCAAAGCTTGCCAGCGCAAAGAGGATGGTGGCCGGGTCTCGCGGGCGAAGCGCCCAGACCCATATGCCGATCAGATAGGCGGCGAGGCCGACGAAAATCTGCACCCAGAAGGCGGACGGCAGGTCCATCATCGGGCGGGCGGGGAGCGGCGTCACCGTTTCGCGGTGCTCGACGCCAGCGGCATCCTTCACCGTCAGCGTCAAAGGCCCGGAGCGCAAGAGTGCGTCAAGCGCCGTCTGGCGGGTGAAAAAGCCAGCCATATCGCCATAGGTTTCCAGCGTGTCCGGCTCTTCGAGCAGGTCCTGCGCAGATAGGGCCGTGTCCGGGCCGTTGGCGGCGCCCATCGATTGCAGCGTGAGCGGGGCCAAAAGGCGCGAAACCGGCCCGTTTTTGGCAATCTCGACGATCTCGACGGTCTCGCCATTTTCGCCGGGCAAAAGGCTGAGGCCAAGCCAAGGTCTTTGGGTGGCGGCCATCGTGACCAGCACGGTCAATGCCAAACCGGCCACGGCCAGAAGCAGCATCAGGGCAACAGGCGTCAATCGGCTTGGCACGGGTTGGAGCGCCTCATTAGGGTCATCTGAAAAGCGTTGCAGCACAGGGTCTTGCACGCCACCGGGACTCAAAGCCTATGCGCGCCACGATGGAACTGCAAGCGTCTCACCACCCCCCTGAACAGGGGTAGTGAGGTGATGACACACCTCCCCATCCCTTTGCTTGACGCTTTGCGAACGGGTGGGTACGGTTTGGCCCTTATCCGGCTTTGCCTTGGGAGGGGCGGCCGGTTGATGAGGCATGGAGGAGCCTCGCGTGACCGCCGTCGCGCGCCGGGCCGGGAGGAGAGCTTGAACCCGTTCGTTTTCAATACATCGCGTTCGATCGAATTTGGCGCAGGCACGCTTAACCGTCTCGGCACGCTGGTGCGCGAACGGATCGGCGAGCGCGTCATGCTGGTCACGGACCCCGGCATGGTGGCGACCGGCATGGTGGAGCGGGCGCTGTCCATTCTCGGCAATGCCGGTGTCGAGGTGAGCCTGTTCAAGGATGTGATGGCCGATCCGCCGGAAAGCGTGGTTCTGGCCGCCACGCAAGCCGCGCGGGATGCAGGGGCACAGGGCGTGGTGGGGCTTGGTGGCGGTTCGTCGCTCGATGTCGCCAAGCTTGTGGCGCTTCTCGCCCAGGGCGCAGAACAGTTGAAGGATGTCTACGGCGTCGGCAAGGCCAAGGGGCCGCGCCTGCCGCTCATCCTCATTCCCACCACATCCGGCACCGGCTCGGAAGTGACACCCATTTCCATCGTCACCACGGGCACGAATGAGAAAATGGGCGTCGTCTCGCCGGTTCTCCTGCCGGATATCGCGCTGCTGGACCCCGAACTCACCTATGGCCTGCCACCGCACATCACCGCCGCCACCGGCATCGATGCGATGGTGCACGCCATTGAGGCCTACGCCTCGGCGAGCCCCAACAACAATCCCGTATCGCGCATTCTGGCGACACAGGCCCTGACCTTGATGGGCCGTTCGCTTCTGACCGCCGTCAAGGACGGTCGAAACGCCGAAGCCCGCGCGGATATGCTGATCGGCTCCATGCTGGCAGGGCAGGCCTTTGCCAATTCGCCGGTGGCTGCCGTTCATGCGCTGGCCTATCCGCTCGGCGGGCATTTCCACATTCCGCACGGGCTTTCCAACGCGCTCGTCCTGCCACATGTGCTACGCTTCAACATGGTGACGGCGCATCAGCCCTATGCGGAGATCGCCCCTTATGTCTTCCCGGATCTCGCAGCCCTCGAAGGGCAGGCGCGCGCCAGCGCGTTTTGCGACCGGCTGGCGGAATTGTCGCTCGCCTGCGGGCTGCAACCCAACCTGCGCGCCATGAATATTCCGGAAGACATTCTGCCGAAGCTGGCATCGGATGCGATGAACCAGACGCGCCTTCTCGTCAACAATCCGCGCCCGGTGACGGAAGCCGATGCGCTGGCGATCTACCGCGCCGCATGGTGAGCAATCCTAGTGATCCGAATGCCCCTTGCGGATGGTGCGCACGCCCATCCACACGGCAACCACGACGAAGGGAACGCTGACGCCGGTAATCATCACCGGATCAACATCCACCATCACATGCTCCGCCGCCTTGGCGAGATAACCGATGAGACCGATGATATAATAGGAAAGGGCTGCGACCGACAGGCCTTCCACCGTCTGTTGCAGGCGAAGCTGCATCCGGGCACGCCGGTCCATGGAGGCCAGCAATTGGCCGTTCTGCTTTTCCAATTGCAGATCGACCCATGTGCGAAGGAGAATGGTGGCGCGCGACAGCTTGCGCGAAAGCTCTCCCTGCCGTTCCTCCACCGATTTGCAGGTGCGCATGGCAGGCCCCAGACGCCGCTCCAGAAACGAGCCGAGCGTCTCATAACCCATCATGCTCGCCTCGGCGAGGTTGCGCACCCGGTCGAGAACGATCTCGTGATAGGCGCGGCTTGCCCCGAAGCGGTAAAGGCTTTGCGCGGCACCTGCCTCCAGTTCGGCGGCGAGGCTTGAAATGCGCCCGAGCAGTGTTTCGTCATCGCCGCGTGCCGGGGCCGTCATCTTCGCCGTGATGTCGGCAAAGGCGTTTTCAATGGCGCGCAATTCAGGCGAAAGCGACTGCGCCAAGGGAAGCCCCAGCATGGCCAGTGTGCGGTAGGTTTCAAGCTCCAGAAGACGCTGAACGAGGGCACTCAGTGCCGAATCCGTCAAGCCGCGATCAACCACCAAAATGCGCGTCAGGCCGTCGCCGTCCTGTTGAAAATCCGTGATGATTTCGGCCTGCCCCGCCTTGGTCGACGAGCGGCAGAGGCTGGTGCGATCAAATTGCGCCAGCGCGTCCTCCAGCAGCGCATCACCGGCGCGGACTTCCAGCCGGATGGCGGAAATGAGCTTGCCCGGCGGGGTAAAATCGCTGCCAAAGGGATGGCCGTGCACCGGACCCCCAAAGGCGTCCGGCGCGGGGCCGTGCCAGTAATAGGTGCTGAATTCGGTGTGGCGTTCCCAGCGCAACGTTCCGCCGCCCCAGATCATCTGGTGCAGGCTTGCCCCCGCATCGGGTGGCGAAATGCCCCGCCCCAGACAGAGCTGCCCCAGAAAGGCATGTTCGAGATTGCCCTCGTCTTCGCGCAGAAAGGCGAATTGCAGCACTACACGATTTTGCGGGATGAGCATGAAGGGGCGGGCATGAATTTCGCCGAGCGCCCGGCGCCGAAACGCCGCTTCCTCGAAAGGCGGGAAAAATCGTTCTGTCATCGCTTGCCGCCTTTCGGCTCCTCCGGCCTGCCTATGCGAAAAACGGTTCCCCCAAACCGCTCGATGAAACGACTATTTCATGATCTTTGCCGGGAACGCAACGCAGGTCATGGCACCCAAACCGGACGGCAACGCTTGTCACACGACCCCCGGCGCAAAAATGCGACGTTTTCCGCAAAAGAACGCGGCTTTGGGGCGCACGCGTCGCGGTCTTCTCGAATCCGAACAGGGTCTGGATGACGCGCTCGCCTTTGCCGGGACGCCGGAATAACGGATCTCAAATTTGCGTTGCAGCAATTTTAAGGCACGACCCGCCGTTTTCCACAGCTGCGCGCGCGCATTTTCGCCCCTTGCCCGCCAGCGCGGCGGCACTGCCCCCATGAAGGTGAGCATCGGGTGGCGCGATCCATAAACAATTGATAAAATATCATTTTCAGAGACTTCCGTTTTTGATCGCGTCAAATTTTGACCCGCTGCAAACGACCTGCGACAGGCTGTCGCAGCCTAAGGTTTTAGAGCGAACTTGCATTATCGCGGGCATGACGCGCCGCAAGGTCTGGATTTGGCGTCGCAATATGCTTATGGACGAGGCTGTCCAGACCTTGAGGTGCCGCATCCCTTTTCTTTGTTGTGGGGGGGAAGGAATGCCGGGAGGCCCATGCCCAAGAGATCGGACGCGATACGTGCATAGCCATTCGGGGATGGCCATCATCGTCCCCGCTTTCATTCGTACCGTTTTGACTGTTTTTAGGGAGGACTCATGCAGCCCGCTTATGCAAAAATTGCCGCGGACCCGCGCTTTACCGAACTTGTCGCCAAGCGCAATCGTTTCGCGATCCTGCTTTCGGTGATCGTTCTGATCGGCTTCACCGCCTTCATGTATCTCGGCGTTGGTGCGCCGGACGTCTTTGCCGCCCATGTGGGCAGCGAAACCGCATGGACCTGGGGCCTTGTCGCAGGCGTCGCCATTCTGGCCTTCGCCTTCATCATGACCGGCATCTACACGGTGCGCGCCAATGGCGAATTCGACAAGCTGACCAAGACCATCGTTCAGGAGGCCACGAAGTGAAGCGTCTTTCCCTTCTCCTGTCTTCGGCCTTTGCCGCAGCCTTCGTTGCCACAAACGCGCTGGCGACCGAAACGATCAACGGTCCGGTTGAAAAGCAGCCGATCAACATCACCGCCATCATCATGTTCTTCGTGTTCGTGGCTGGTACGCTTGCTCTGACCTACTGGGCCGCGCGCCGCACGCGCTCGACCTCGGACTTCTATACCGCTGGCGGTGGCATCACCGGCTTCCAGAACGGCGTGGCCATTGCCGGCGACTATATGTCCGCCGCTTCGTTCCTCGGCATTTCCGGCATGGTGTTCGGCACCGGCCTCGACGGCCTGTTCTACGCTGCCGGTTTCACCATCGGCTGGCCGCTCATCCTCTTCATGATCGCGGAACGCCTGCGCAATCTCGGTCGCTTCACCTTCTCCGACATCACCTCCTATCGCCTCGAACAGACGCGCATTCGCTCGCTCTCGGCCTTCGGTGCGCTTTCGGTGGTGCTGTTCTATCTGGTTGCCCAGATGGTCGGCGCAGGCAAGCTGATCCAGCTGCTGTTCGGCCTTGATTATGCCTATGCCGTTCTGCTCGTCGGCGTGCTGATGATGCTTTACGTGACCTTCGGCGGCATGCTCGCCACGACCTGGGTGCAGATCACCAAGGCCATCCTGCTTTTGGCAGGCTGCACGGTCATGGTTCTGCTGTCGCTCTACCACTTCGGTTTTGATCCGGGTGCCCTTATCCAGAGCGCTGTCGATCACCATCCGCGTGGTGTGGAAATGCTGAAGCCCTCCAAGGCTCTGTCTGATCCGCTGAACGCCATCTCGCTGGGCCTTGCCCTGATGTGCGGTGCCGCTGGCCTGCCGCATATCCTGATGCGCTTCTTCACGGTTCCGGATGCCGTGGCTGCCCGCAAGTCGGTGTTCTACGCAACCGGCTTCATCGCCTACTTCTACATCCTGACGATCACCATCGGCCTTGCTGCCGTCACGATCATCGGCATGGACCCGAGCTACTTCGATGCGGCTGGCAAGCTGCTCGGCGGTGGCAACATGGCTGCCGTGCATCTGGCCAAGGCCGTTGGCGGCAACGCCTTCCTCGGCTTCATCTCGGCCGTGGCCTTCGCCACGATCCTGGCCGTGGTGTCGGGTCTGGCGCTGGCCGGTGCATCGGCCGTGTCGCACGACCTTTATGCCAACGTCATCATGAAGGGTAAGGCCACCGGCGCTCAGGAAATGCGTGTCTCGCGCATCGCCACCTTCGCCATCGGCATCATCGGCATCATTCTCGGCCTCGCTTTCGAAAACCAGAACATCGCCTTCATGGTGGGTCTGGCCTTCGGCGTGGCCGCGTCGGTGAACTTCCCGGTTCTCTTCCTGTCGATCTTCTGGAAGAACCTCACGACGCGTGGTGCCTTCATCGGCGGCTTCCTCGGCCTCGTCTCGGCCATCACCTTCGTGGTGCTTGGCCCGACGGTCTGGGTGGCCCTGCTGCACCACGAAAAGCCGATCTTCCCGTATGAACAGTATGCCCTGTTCTCCATGACGATCGCTTTCGTCAGCATCTGGTTCTTCTCGATCACCGACAAGAGCGCACGGGCTGCACAGGACAAGGCAGGCTATGCGGAACAGTTCATCCGTTCCGAAACGGGCCTTGGTGCTGCGGCTGCCTCCGACCACTAAGCGCGTCGCGCTTGATCCCAAAATGCGAAAGCCGGGGAGCGATCCCCGGCTTTTTTTTGTTGAAGAGAGCCCTGAGGTGAGGTCGTTCACTCAGCCGAGATGGCGGCGCTTCTCGGCTGCATATCGGACCAGCGCCAACCCACGGAAGATGCCGTGCATGAACTTGCCATAGGGCATCGTCAGGAAGAACCCGAGCACGAAGCCGAGATGGAGGGCCAGCATGGTTCCCATCAGCGGCGTTGCCCGCAAAACGAGAAGGGCAAGTCCGGTGATCCCCGTCAGCAGCAGCATGAGGATGAAGGCAACGTCCATGCCCTTGCGGCTTTCATCCATCAGCTGCGGGTCACGCCGGAATTTTGCGGCAAGCAGGCCGATTGGACCAATGGTGATGCCGATACCGCCCAGTGTGCCCAGCACAACGGGAAGATCCCACCACGGGTAAGGCGCATCCCGTCCCAGCGCGTAATGCCACAAGGTTCCCACCGTGGTTGCGGCAAAGCAGAGCATGAAGCCGTAGAAGGTCAGGTGATGGAAGAGGCGGCGATTGTCGTCGGGCTTGTCACTCTCGTTCATGCAGCCGACACCGCCACCGTCGAGATAGCGCAACGTTGCGGCATCATGCGCGCCACCGGCCAAGGCTTTGGGATCGCGCAGCGTTTCGGACGGCTCACCAATATCCCGCCAGAATTTAACGCAGGACATGATGATCGCAAGAATGGCCCAGAAGAAGGCGACGCCGAAAACTGCCACCATCGCGTTGTGCGGCATGATCCGGTAGAAGGCACCCGGGCCTGAATGCACGCCGAACATGACGTCGGGATCGTGCCAGACGGCAAAACCGAAGAAGAAGGCGGCGACAGACAGCGAGGCGATCAACGTCACCATCAGGCCATTGCGATGGAACACCGGCGCCAGAAAACCGGGCCAGACATAGCGCGCATAGCTGTCATTTCGAACCTCGGCCAGCACCTTGGGCACATTCACGTTGAACTCGTGCGGCGGCGCGAACTGGCAATCGGAATTGCAGGCTCCGCAGTTGTGGCAGAGGTTTGCGAGATAGGTCAGGTCGCCGGTTGCGAAAGCACGGCGCATTTCCATGGCGGGGAATACGGCGCACAGCCCTTCGCAGTAACGGCACGAATTGCAGACGGTCATCAGCCGTTCTGCCTCATCAAGGTGGGCCTGCTGGATTTCGGTCACGGACCGGGCGTGGCTTGCGGCCGACATGGCGTTACCTGTTTGCATAATGGCTCGCTCCTTCTCCGGCAAGACGCCCGAAAACGCTGCCGATGGTCATTCCGATTCCGGCGGCATAGCCGCGCCCGAGGACATTGCCGGCCATGATTTCACCGGCCGCCCAGATGTTTTCGGCCGCACCGCCGGCCGCCAGTTGCACGCGGGCCTGATCATCCACCTCGACGCCGAGATAGGTGAAGGTAATGCCGGGGCGAACGGGATAGGCGTAGAACGGGCCGGTCCTGATCTGCCGTGCCCAATTGGTCTTGGGCGGGGTCAGCCCTTGCGTGTGGCAGCCGTCCAGAATCTTGTCATCGAATTCGCCCGGCTGAACCGCGGCATTGAAGGTGTCGACCGTGGCGCGCAGCGCGGCGGGATCAAGCGCGAGCCTCGTTGCCAGTTCCTCGATGGTTTGGCCGGTCACGGGCGGAAACAGCGACGGCATGAACAGTTCCAGCGACGGCGCATCGAAGATGATGTAGGCGATCTGGTCGGGCTGGCTGGCCACCAGCCGCCCCCAGATGGCATAGCGCTTCGGCCAGATGTCTTCGCCTTCATCATAGAAGCGTTCGCACCGATTATTGACGACGATGCCGAAGACAACGCAATCCAGCCGGGTGATGATGCCGCCATCGAATTTCGGCGCACGGGCATCAATGGCGACCGCATGGCACTGTGTCGGATCACCGATTTGCTTCATGCCTTTGGCAATCAGCGTCCGCAGCAAGGTCCCCCGGTTGTACGGGGTGCCACGGATCAGGAAGTTGTCGGCAATCTCGCCCCAGCCTTCCTTCAGCCATTCGATATTCGCTTCGAAACCACCGGCGGCGGCGACCAGCGTTTTGGCCGCGAGGCGACGGGGGCCATCGGCGGTCGACACCTGCGCCGCCACGAAGCGCTGGCCATCCATTTCGATATCCGTCACGTCCGCTTCATAGGCAATGTGCACGCCAAGCTTTTCGGCCGTGCGGTAGAGCGCGTTCAGCATCGAGCGCCCGCCGCCGAGAAAGAACGAGTTGGTGCGCCCGAGGCTCAGCGTGCCGCCCAGCGAAGGCTGGAAGCGAACACCCTGCTCGGTGATCCAGTTCAACATGTCCTTGGACTTGTGGATCATCATGCGGGCGAGGGGCTGGTTCGTCTGCCCCTGCGTCACGCGCATCAGGTCATCGAAGAACTCGTCCTCGGTGTAGGGACCGGACAGCGTTTCGGTGGCCGTATCATGGGCACAGCGCATGTTGCGGGTGTGGCGCGTGTTGCCACCGCGATAAAATCGCGGTGCTTTTTCGAGGATGGCGACGCTCGCACCGGCACGACGCGCGGCGATGGCGGCACACAGCGCCGCGTTGCCACCGCCTACGACGAGAACGTCGTAGGGATGGTCGAAGTTCACAGGCGTTTCCATGTCAGAACACCCAGACGCTTTCACGAGGGATGCGGATCGGCGCGGTGGCCAGATCAACCGGCCCTTCGGTCAAGACCCGCAGCGAGTGTTCGCCAAGCCGGAAGACATGCTCCCACTTCTCACCGAGGAACATCGATGTCGAGCGATGCATCTCGACCGTGTCCGGGCCAATCGAGGGCGCAAGGGACAAGCGATCCATGCGACAGACCGCCGTGCCCTCTTCGCCGGGGGCTTTCGGCTGCCCCATACGCCCGGTCACACGCAGACCGTTGCAGTCAATGGTCGCGAAGCCGTCCCCAGCCTCGACGACCTTGCCGGACAGGCGCACATTGTTGCCGATGAAGTCGGCGGTAAACAGCGTCCGGGGCCGATTGTAGAGGTCTTCGGGACTGCCCTCCTGTGCAATGACACCGCCATTCAAAAGGACAATCGTATCGGCAATCGCCAGCGCTTCGATCTGGTCGTGGGTAACGATGACCGCCGCCCGTTCCTCGCGGGTGATCAGTTCCTTGAGGAAGGCGCGGGCTTCATCGCGAAGCTTCGCGTCGAGGTTCGACAGCGGTTCATCGAGGAGAAGCACCGCCGGCTCATAGGCCAGCGACCGGGCAATGGCGACACGCTGCTGCTGGCCGCCTGAAAGCTGCGCGGGAAAGCGCTGCTGCAAATGGCCAAGGCCCAGAACCTCGCACACCGTATTCACCTTGCGCTTGATCTCCGCCTCGCCAACCTTGCGCAGCCGAAGGCCATAGGCGACGTTTTCAAAGACCGTGCGATTGGGCCAGAGCGCATAGGACTGGAACACGAAGCCCAGGCCTCGCTTTTCAGCCGGCATGTCCAGCTTGTTCTCACCGTCGAGAACGCGCTGGCCTGAGACGGTGATCTGCCCCATATAGGCGCGCTCAAGCCCGGCGACCGTGCGCAGAAGCGTCGTCTTGCCGGAACCGGACGGCCCCAGAAGGGCTGCGATCTGGCCCTTGTCGACGCTGAAGGAAGCGCCCTTGAGGACCTCTACAGCACCATATTTCAGATGGATATTTTCAACTACGAGTTCAGGCATCGAGACGCACTCCAAGGCGCAGGGCCAGCGCAATGCCGCCCGCGATGACAATGGTGTTGACGACGGCCAGCGATGAGGCCACGTCGATGTTGCCGCCGTTCCAAAGGCTGACGAGCATGGTGCCCATCACCTCGTTACCCTGACCCATCAGAAAAATGCCGGTCGAGTATTCACGGGCGTAAAGAAGGAAAGAGAGAAGCCAGGCCGCCAGAAGGCCGTGCTTGGCCAGAGGCAGGATCACGTCCTTTGCGACGCGGGCCTGTCCGGCACCCGTGACATGGGCCGCTTCTTCCAGTTCGCGACCGACCTGACTGAACGAATTCGAGACAAGCCGAAGGCCGAATGGCAACCAGACCAGGGTGTAGGCCACCCACATCGCCCCGAGGGACGCGACCCAGGGCTTGAGAACCGGCACGAAGAGGAAGATCCAGAACACAACCAGACCCGCGACAATTCCCGGCATGGCGCGCGGCAACAGAACGAGAAAGTCGAGAACCTTCGTGCTTTCGGAACGGGAGCGGTGGCTCGCCAGCCCGATCAGCGCGTAGACACACAGCGATGCAAAGCCGCCGACAAAGGCCAGAAGGAGCGTGTTGACGATTGATCTGCGGATCAGCGGCAGGTCGGCCAGCTTGTGGTAATTGTCGAGCGTCAGGACATCCCGAATGGCGACGAGCGGCCCCCATGTGGTGACGACCGAGCGCAGCGCAACGCCCGAAAGCGGCAGAAGAACAACCGCATAAAGCCAGACCAGAACACCGGCGAACGCCACCCATTTCCACTTACCCAAGGGCACAAGATGCGAGCGCGTCGCCTTGCCGCCAATCGTGGAATAGCGCTGGGCCGACTTCAGCATGCGCCGCTGCAGAATGACGAGCGGCAACGTGATCAGCATGATGAAGATCACCACCACGGCCATCATCTGATAGGCCGGACGGCCAAGCAGGGTGTTGAATTTGTAGAGGTAGGTCGCCAGCACGAGACGGCCATCCTGATCGCCCAGAACATAGGGAAGACCGAACAGTTCAAAGCCGAGGAATGCGACAAGAACCGCGCTGACCGCGATGGACGGCCAGACCAACGGAAGTGTCACCTTCGTCGCGACGGTCAGGGGAGAGCCGCCCGCAACGCGCGCGGCCTCCTCAAGATCCGACGGCACCGTGCGAAGGGCCGTCGACACATAGATGTAGACGTGCGGAACGTGGGTCAGTGCGACCACCACAACCAGCATGGGCATGGAATAGACATTCCAGAAGGGGACGGCTCCGAAGAGCCGCTCCCACCATACAGACCAGAAGCCGGATGGGCCGATCGACACGATGTAGCCAAACGCCAGAACCATCGGGGACATGAACAGCGGCAGAAAGATCGCCGGTTCAATCCACTTGCGGCCCGGCATATCTGTGCGAACCATGAGGAAGGCGAGCAGGGACCCGAGCGGCACGGCAAACAAAACCATGCCGATCGAGAGGATCACCGTGTTTTTCAAGGCGCTCCAGAAGCCGGAGTCCGACAAGACAAAACCATAGGTGTCCACGGTCGATTTGGCACGGACGCTGAAAAACGCGTCCGTCAGGAAACTTTGCCAGACGATCAGGCCGACTGGTGCCAGGATGAAGAGCGCCGCCGCCAGGACAACGCCGGTTCGCCAGAAGTCGTTCCGCATCGGCTCACTTGCCCGCTTTCAGCGCATCAGCCCACTTGCGGAAGAAATCCATCCGCGGCATCGGCTGAATGGCATCCATGAGATCGGGGCCAATGGCGACCGGCTTCAGGACATCACCATATTCGGCGCTGAGGCCGGCAATGGTGGCCTTGCCGGTGACATCCGGGCGAATGGCGAAGAGGTGGGCCTCATTGCCAACGACCGTCTGGCCGCGCTTCGACAGCAGGTAATCGAGGAAAACCCTTGCCGCATTCGGGTGCTGGGCCTGCTCGGTGACGATAGCCAGACGGGACAGAACGACCGTGTAATCCTTGGGCACGACGACCTTGACGTTCGGGTCACGTTCGGCGCGCAGATAGGCATAAGGGCCGATGATGTTGTAGCCGATGGCGTGTTCGCCCGCGCTGATCTTTTCCAGCATGGTGCCGGTCGAGGTGTAGAATTTGGCATCCACGGCACCGAAGGCGGTCACGAGCGGCCAGAGGTCATCGCTGTTCCTTGCATCGGCGCTGACGGCAAAATAACCAAGACCGGAGCGTTCCGGATCATAGGTCGCCACCTTGCCCTTCATGCGCTCCTTGTTTTCCTGCAGCCACTTGGCGAGCGAAGCACGGGTCGTGGGCATTTCAGCGTCGGAAACGACCTTGCTGTTATAGACCATGACGACCGGCTCATAGGTGATGCCGTAAATCTTGTCGCCCCAGTTCGACCATTCGGGTACGGCGGCCTTTTCCGCAGACGTGTATTGCGCGGCAATGCCGTCCTCAACCATCTGGAACTGCAGGTCCATGGCCGACGACCACACCATGTCGGCCTTGAGCGCACCGGCTGCGGCCTCGCTGCTGATGCGGCTGAAAAGATCGGCGGCCTTGATCTCGATATAGTCGACACGGATCTTCGGGAACGCCTTCTGGAAATCCGCCAGGATCGGTTCCACGGCTGCATGTTCCGTGTTGGCATAAACCACAACCGAGCCCTCCGCCTCGGCCTTGGCAATGGTCTGTGCATAGTCAGCCGGATAACCGGCCGGTGTTTCTGCGGTGGCGAGAGACGGCATCGTCGCGGCCATCAAGGCCAGCAGAGACCGGCGCAGGGCCGGGTGCTTCAAAAAACTCATCATTTCCTCCCTTGCGAAAGCGGGTCGAGACATATCGCAGCTTCCGTTCTCATTGCATATTATTGTATACAGTAGAATGCAATAAGATTCTGTGAGGCGCATTGGTGGTTTTTCGCGATGAAGGGCATTATCTTGGGTGCCGAACACAACATGAGTCCCATTCATGACCCTTCACACCGATTCGTCCGCCTCTCGGTTGGCGCGCATTCTCCCGGTCGACGGCACGCAAGGTGCCGGTCTGGGTGATGCCATCTTCTCCGCTCTCAGGCAGGCGCTGCGCGACGGAACCTTCCAGCCGGGGGATCGATTGCGGGAAGAAGAGATCGCTGAGCATTTTTCGGTAAGCCGCACGCCCGTTCGCGATGCCCTGCGCCGCATGTCCGAGCGCCGCCTGCTGGAAATCTCGGGCGGCAGGGGCATGATGATCCGCCGCCTGACCCGCGCCGAGGTGTTCGAGCTTTATGAAATGCGCGAGATCATGGAGGGCACGGCTGCCCGCTTCGCGGCCAAGAATGCGACGAGCACGGAAATCACCCTGTTGACCGATCTTCAGGCCGCCTTTGAACGCGCCACCAACCCGCAGGACTGGGCGCGTATCAACAAGCAGTTTCACGACACCATTGCCGGAGCGGTTCGAAACCGCTTCTTCAACAGCCCGCTGGAAGAACTCCAGGATTTTCTGGCGCTCCTTGGATCAACAACCTTTTCCGTTACCGGACGCGCGGGACCGGCAGCCGACGAACATCGTCGGGTTCTCGATGCCATCGCCGCCCGCGACCCGGATGCCGCCGAGGCGGCCGCGCGCGATCATATCCGCAGCGCATTGGTCAGCCGTTTGAAAATGCTGAATGACGCGAGTTAAGCGCGCCATCCTCTGGCGCCGAGCTATAAAAATGCGAAAGCCGGGGAGCGATCCCCGGCTTTCCTGATTTGGATGATCCGTTCTCCCGCAGACAGATCAGGCACGTTCCGCCTCGGGTTCCCTTCCCGAAAGCGACGCGACATATTCGCGAACCGCCGACATCAGCCGCAGAAAGCGCTCGGAAATCTCCTCGCTCTTGCTGTGCATGTCGTGGTCGAGAAAACACTGGTCGTTCATGCTGCGCCGAACGCTGGAAAAGGCGCTGAACGAGGCCTCAACTTCGTCACCAAACCGGGACACGGCCTCGTGGGTTGCTGTCCCGTCACTCAACATGTGGCGGGCCGTTTGCTGCTTGGTCCTGGCGGTCAGTTCATGGGCAGCCAGGATATCCATCCAGTTCTCTGTCATGAATCACTCCATTTCGCAGTTGCGAAATCAGCATCGCACAGCAAAATTGACAGTCAACAAGTTCAGCGCATGGCTGGGCTGCACTGAGCGGGCAGCCGAGGGGCGGTATTCTTGTCCATCGGATCGTGCTAAGGCCGGGCCATCCACCCTTCAAAGGAACAGACCATGGCGGCGAAAAGCCTGATGTTTCAAGGCACCGGCTCGGATGTCGGCAAGTCGCTGATGGTGGCGGGGCTGGCCCGCGCCTTTACCTTGCGCGGCCTCAAAGTCCTGCCATTCAAGCCGCAGAATATGTCGAACAATGCCGCCGTGACGGTGGAGGGCGGCGAGATTGGCCGGGCACAGGCGCTTCAGGCGCGTGCAGCCCGTGCGCCGCTTTCCGTTCACATGAACCCGGTGCTCTTGAAGCCGCAAAGCGATGTCGGCGCGCAGGTCGTGGTGCAGGGTCAGGTTGAGGGGCGGGCCGAGGCCGCCGAATACCAGAATTACCGGGCGCGTCTTCTGCCGCGCGTGCTGGAAAGCTTCGCCATTCTGAAAGGTGAAGCCGATCTCGTTCTGGTCGAAGGGGCAGGCAGCGCCTCGGAGATCAATCTGCGCCACAATGACATTGCCAATATGGGCTTTGCCCGTGCCGCCGATGTGCCCGTGGTGGTGATTGGTGACATTGAGCGCGGCGGGGTGATTGCAAGTCTTGTCGGCACGAAAACCGTAGTTGATCCCGACGACGCGGCCCTCATCAAGGCTTTCATCGTCAACCGTTTTCGCGGCGATCCGCGCCTCTTTGATGACGGCATGCGGATGATTGCCGAGGCAACCGGCTGGCAGGCCATTGGTCTTCTGCCGCATTTTCATGATGCGATCCGCCTGCCCGCCGAGGATGCGCTGGGGCTTGCCGGACCGCAGGAGACAAAGCCCGGCGCGCGACTGCGCATCGCGGTGCCGATCCTGCCACATATTTCCAACTTTGATGATCTTGATCCGCTCGCCGCCGAGCCGGATGTGGAACTGATCCGCGTGCGACCGGGCGAGGTCATCCCCGGCGATTGCGCGCTCATCCTTCTGTGCGGCTCCAAGGCCACGATCAGCGATCTTGCCGTGTTGAAAGCGGCAGGCTTTGACGTGGATATTCGGGCGCATCTCAGGCGCGGCGGCCATGTTCTCGGCCTGTGCGGTGGCTATCAGATGCTCGGAACCCGCCTTGCCGACCCGCAAGGTATCGAGGGCGCTCCGGGCTCTATCGAAGGTCTTGGGTTGCTCGATGTGACCACCGTTCTTTCCGGCGAAAAAAGGCTGGAGGAGGTGAGGGGCGAAAGCTTCGATGGCGCACCGCTGAAGGGCTATGAAATGCATATGGGCGTGACGGAAGGCCCGGATTGCGCTCGCCCCTTCGCAATGATCAACGGGCAGGCGGAAGGGGCGCGCTCCGCCGATGGTCGCGTCACCGGCACCTATCTGCACGGGCTTTTTGCCGATGATGCGCAGCGCGCCGCGTGGCTGGCACGGCTCGGCGGCAGGGCGTCCGGCTTTGACTATGAAGCGGGCGTCGAGGATGTGCTGAACCGGCTCGCCGCCCATATGGAGGCGCATCTTGATCTCGATGCGTTGCTCAGGCTCGCACGATAGCGAGCGCCAGAACCCCGAACAGGCCGATCATCAGCCAACTGGCGATCCGTGTGAGGGTCAGCGCACGGCGAATATCGGCAGGCGTCAGATCACGACGACCGCCTTCGCCCATGAAGCTTGCCTCGATCATCTGCCCGCCATAGGAACGCGGCCCGGCCAGCGCAAAGCCAAGCGCACCGGCCAGCGCCGCCTCCGGCCATCCGGCATTGGGCGAGCGGTGCTGATGCGCATCGCGGCGAATGGCGCGCCAGCCGTTCAGGGCCGAAGCACCGGGGAGAAGAAGCGCCGCCGCCAGAAAGAGAAGGCCCGACAGGCGCGAAGCGGGCAGGTTCACCAGATCATCGAGCCGCGCCGCCGCCCACCCAAAGGCATGGTGACGCGGGCTTTTATGGCCGATCATGCTATCCGCCGTGTTGATCGCCTTATAGGCCGCGCCGCCCGCCAGCCCGCCAAGGCCAAGCCAGACGGCAGGGGCCGCAACCCCATCGGAAAAGTTTTCGGCCAGGCTTTCAATCGCCGCCCGGCAGATCGCGGCTTCATCCAGCTGTTCGGGATCGCGCCCGACAATCATCGAAACGGCGCGACGACCGGCCGCCACGCCGCCGGTTTCCAGCGCCTCCGCTACCGCCGCCACATGCTGTTCCAGACTTTTCTGGGCGGGCAGGCTGGCGGCCAGCACCGCCACCAGCAGAACACCAAAGGGCAGGGCTAAAAGGGACTGCTCAACCAAAATCACCAGCATGATGGTGATGCCGAGCAGCACGAATAGTGCGGTGACACCCGCAAACCGGCGCTGGGCGAAGCTTTCCGTCTCGCGGTTCCAGCCCTTGTCCAGCCGTGAAATCAGCGCTCCCATCCACGTGACAGGATGGCCGATGCGGGCAAAAAGCCAGTCGGGATAACCGGCGAAGCGTTCGATGAGGAGCGCCAGAAAGGCAAGGGTGAGCGTCATGCGATCTTCAGTGCGGAAAGCGCCGCCCCTTTGGGCCGCGCAGGATTACTCTCCTTTTCCACGCCCCACATCGAAAGCGCAAGACGGTTCACGCCGCTTTCGGGGCCTGCGGATTGACATTGGTGCTACTGGGTAGCAAATTTGGATCAAAGGAGATGATCCGATGAGTATCAAATCTTCGATCTCGTTGACCGAACAGCAGGATGCTTTTGCCCGTTCGCTCGTGGAAAGCGGGCGCTATTCGAGCATGAGTTCTGTTCTCCAGCAGGGTTTGGAGTTGTTGCGTCAAAAGACCGAAATCGAGGCCGCAGAAACAGCGGCCCTGCGTGAACTGGTCGAGCAGCGCCTGAAAGCGCCCAGCGTCAGCGCAGGCGAGATGGAAGCGCGCGTTGCGGCCATGATTGAACGGAAGCGGCTGGCTCTTGGCGTGGATCGTTGAATATTCAACGCAAGCCGAGCGTGATTTCGAGCTGATCTTCGATCACCTGTTCTCGGCCTATGTCGAGCTGGGGGACGACCCGCAGACAGCTGTTGAAAGTGCGGCTCTGCGCGTCCGTTCATTGCATGGAGAAATCAACCGGCTCGCCGAGACGCCCTATATCGGCACTTTGCGGCCTGACATTTATCCGGGCATTCGCTTTTTGCGCCGTGACAAGGCGGCGGTCTGGTTCCTGCCATTGGAAGACAGCCACACAATCCTTGTTGCGGCTGTCTTCTACGGTGCGCAGGATCACATCCGACACATGCTGTCACGCCTGCTATCCGAATAAGCTGTCCCGTCCATCACGCCGCTTTCGGAGCCCAGCTGGCGAAGGGATCGGACAGCGCCTTCCACCGTTCCGGCGTGTAGCCCTCGGCATCGACAAGGCAGGCGTCGAGTTCGGCACGAATTTCGGCCTCGTCCATCGGGTCGGCCCCGATGAAAACGATTTCCTGACGGCGGTCGCCCCAGACCGGATCGAGATAGGGCCGCATCATCTTGAGGAAGCCCGGATCATCCGGCCATTGCGATTTCGGCACGGCTGACCACCACAGACCCATCTTCTGGGTGCGCACCAGCGCGCCTGCCTGGCTCATTTCCCCCACATAATGCGGGCGCGTTGCCAGCCAGAAGAAGCCCTTGGCGCGCACCACGCCCGGCCAGCTTTGATCAAGAAACTGCTTGAAGCGCTGCGGGTGGAAGGGGCGGCGGGCACGATAAACGAAGGAGCGGATGCCATATTCTTCCGTCTCGGGTATGTGGTCCTTGAAGCCGTAAAGCTCCTTGAACCACAACGGGTGCTGTTCTGCTTTAGCGAAATCGAAGCGGCCCGTGCCCAGAACCTCCTTCGGGTTCACCTGTCCGAAATCGGCCTCGATGATCTTGGCATCCGGGTTAAGGCCGACGACGATCTTGCGGGCCGCATCGCGCTCTTCGGGCGTCGCCGTGCCGATCTTGTTCAGAACCACCACATCGGCAAACTCGATCTGTTCGACGATCAGATCGACAATGGTGCGGTTATCCTCTTCGCCCGCCGTTTCGCCGCGGTCGCGCAGGAAGTCGGCGGACCCGTAATCGGCGAGAAGATTGGCGGCATCGACCACCGTCACCATCGTATCGAGGCGGGCCACATCCGAAAGGCTCTGGCCGTTTTCATCGCGAAAATCGAAGGTGGCGGCCACGGGAAGTGGCTCGGCAATGCCGGTCGATTCAATCAGCAGGTAATCGAAACGGTTCTGTTCGGCGAGTGCGCGCACTTCACTCAAAAGATCATCGCGCAGCGTGCAACAGATACAGCCATTGGTCATTTCCACCAGCTGTTCCTCGGTGCGCGACAGGTTCGCACCGCCATCGCGCACCAGCGCCGCATCGATGTTCACCTCGCTCATGTCATTGACGATGAGGGCCACGCGAAGGCCATCGCGGTTGGCAAGAATATGGTTCAAAAGCGTGGTCTTTCCGGCGCCGAGAAAGCCGGACAGCACGGTGACGGGAAGTTTTTCAAAGGACATGTGAGCGGACTCCGGCTAGCACATCGCAAGGCGACGCGTAATGTTATTACACTAATGTAATAACATTACATAAACCGATCCTGTCAAGCCCATGCGCGCAAGGAAGGGCGTCAACCTGCGCTCAGATCAATCTTTCGGGGAGTCCTTGCAGATCGGCAGCGGTTGCGGCGGCGGGGCCGGGTGGTCGTTCTTGTACTGAACGATCATGGCCTCCAGCTTTTCCTTCGGCCAGAAGACCGGCGCGCCGATGTCTTTCAGGCACGAGGCGTTCCAGTAAAGCCCCTTGTCGGCGGGCGACTGGCGATCCTTCACCGCCTTGGCCACCGCATTGATGTCCTTCGATTCCGGGTAGATATAGACCGTGCTCGGGCTATCCTTGATAATCGAAAACACCTGCGGCACGTCTTCCGGTGCCCAGCTGGTGCAGCCGTTGCTGCGCCCGCCCGGATAGGTCACGAGATTGCCGAGCGGCACAAAGCCATCCTTGTTGGCATGCGGGCTGTTCGGCTTTTTCAGCATGCAGACGCCGCCCAGACGCGCCGCCGCATGGCCGCCAATGGCGCGAGCGCGGGCATTGGCCGTTTCACCAATGCCATCGAACTGCACGAAGGAGCGCGTCAGCGTCGTGGCACGGTTCCCCGGCAGGCGATAATACCCCTTGAACGAGGTCTTGATCTCGCTCGTCATATAGGCCCCGCCGGTGGTCAGTTCGGAATCCTGCGCATTGCCGAAATTCTTGGCGCAGGTGCGTCCGTTGGCAAAATTGGCAACACCCGGCAGGTTGCGACCGCTGCCATGGCCAGAAGAAATGGCGCGGAAGAACTGGCGGTCCTCGCAGATCATATAGAAGCGACCGCCTGCGGCACTGCTCGTCTGCTCATTGGGGCGCGTGGCGTCCATGGCAAAATAGCAGCCGTTCTTCACCTTGCCGCTCGCCACATTGCGCTGGTAGAGCGCGCGTGCCCGCTCCAGAACGACCGGCGCAATCTGGCCCGCCCCTTCGCCCACATTGGCGGCAAGCCAGCCCGGAACAGGTTCCGCCGCCGTTGCGGCCATGGAGGCCGACAGGAGGCCCGTTGCGGTGAGAAGTCCGATGAGGAGATGCGTCTTTGCCATTTTCAAACTCTCGTCGTTGAACCGGCAGGCACCGGGACAGGTCAGCACCCGCCTTCACGGGTTTCGACCTGTGCGTCAATTGAGTCTGATTTAAGTCTAAAATTTTAACGAAACGCTGAACGGCACGGCACGATCTCAACCGTGGCTGTGTTCCCGCCGATGAATATGGGCATGGCGGTGCGAATGCACATGGTCATGGATTTCCGCATCGTGCAGATGACCGGCGGAAAGCACCATGGCGCGGGTGGCAATCTCCGCCACGAAGCCATCATCATGAGACACGAGGATCATCGCGCCCTTGAAAGCCAGAAGCGCGGCGCGAAGCCGTGCGCCGTTTTCGCCATCCACCCCGTTGGTCGGCTCATCGAGCAAAAGCACATCCGGCTCCATAGCCAGCAACCCGGCCAGACAAACAAGGCGCTTCTCCCCGCCCGAAAGCCGATGGGTGAAGCGTTCGGCAAGGTGGGCGATGCCGAGATTTTCCAAAGTGCGGGCGGCACGCGCACGAGCCGTTTCTTCATCCGCGCCGGTGTTCAGCGGACCGAACGCCACGTCCTCAATCACGCTCGGGCAGAAAAGCTGGTCGTCACTTTCCTGAAAGAGAAAGCCGATGCGCGGGCGGGCGCGGCGAAACTCCGCTTCCTTGCGACAGGTCGCGCCAAACAGCGTAACCGTTCCCGAGACCGGCTTTTCCAGCCCCACCATGGCCCGCAGCAGCGTTGTCTTGCCCGCGCCATTCGGCCCGACAATCGCCAGCCTCTCACCCGGCGACAGCGCAAGGTTGACGCGCTGCAGCACAGTCTTGCCATCACGCTCCACCCGCAGGTGATCAAGCTCAATGGGAAACGGGGTCATAGCCGTTCCCCCAGAAGAAGAAAGGCCGTTCCGGCAACCAGCGCCAGCGAGGCCATCCAGTCGGCGGGCTTTGGGGCGGCCTCGGAACTGTGCAGAAACCGCCCCTGATAGCCGCGAAGGCGCATGGTTTCCTCCACGCGCTCGGCCCGGTCCAACCCGCGCACCAGTACCATGCCAATCAGGTTGCCATAGCTTTTCCAGCTATGACGGTTGGTGGCCGGCGTGAAGGCGCGTGCCCGCATGGCGTCCTGCAAGCGGGCGAACTCATCCCGAATAACGCCAAGCGTTCGGGTGGCGGTGATGAAAATCCGCACCAGCGGTTCCGGCACGCCGAGCGCCCGCAGGGCATTGCCAAGCCGTAGCGGCTCGACATCCGCAAAGAACAGGGCGAGCAGCAGAACAGAGGCCGTTACTTTCAGGGCCAGAAGCAGAGCGCGCCTTGCCCCTTCGACACTGGCGACCAGCGGCCCGAGGACAAAGAGCGGATCTCCCGGCAGGGTGAAGGGCAGCGTCACGAGGAGAAGAATGAGGAAGCCTTCGAGATGAACGAGCCTCCGCCACGGCAGGGGCTTTCCGGTGAGCCCGAAGAGCGCCAGCACCAAGGCGAGGACAACAACGGCCGAGGTCAGCGCGTTGAGCGCCGTCAGCAGCAAGAGCACAACGAACGAAGAGACGAGACGCAGGCGCAGTTCCTGCGGCCAAAGCTTCATGACCTTCGCCCGCGCGCCCACAGCGCCATGCCCGCCAAACCGATGATCAGAAACAGGCCGGAGACAATATCGGTGAAGCGCATACGCGCATCCATGGCCTCCATGCGTTCGAGAAGTGGCGCGACTTGCCGTTCCACGGCGGCCTCAACGAGGTGGGCAGTCGCTTGCGCATCCGGCGCGGCGGGGGCCAAAGCCTGCGGTGCCGATACGGCAGCACCCACGGCAGGGGGCGATGCGCCAAAGTGTTCGGGACCGAGCGTCACGGTGGCGAAATGCCCTTCGCCCGTATCCACTTTCACCGCGATGGCATCGATAACAGGCGAGGGGGCCGTGAAGCTATAAGTGCCGCCCTCTGCGGTCGTGCCACTGGCGATCGAGGCCGCGCCCATTCTGGCCGACCACTTCGCCCCGACCGGCCTGCCGCCACCAATGAAGAAGGCGTAGCCGCTGACCGTCTGCCCCTCGACCCTGGCAAAGACGCGCAAGCTGTGGGCGCAGGCCGGAGCTGCGATGAGAAGTCCCAGCAAAAGGAAGAGCACGCGACGCATGGCTTAAAGTTCCGGTCGGACAAGCCGAGGGTGAAGCGCTTTTGGCTCCACCCGGACCAGAAAGGCGATGACGGTGGCGGTGATCGCCGCTTCTGCCAGCGCCAGCGGGAAATAGGTGACCAGAAGCACCTTGGCGACCGGCACGAAATCCAGCGAGGAATACCACAGCGACAGCGCCACCAGCGCACCCGTGGCAAAGGTGGCGGAGGCCGCGCCAATGGCGGCGAGAATCCCGGCCCGCCAGGGTGACTTCGTGGCACGGACGGCAGGCCCCAGAGCAAAGGCCGCCACATAGCCCGGCAGCGCGATATTGACCGTGTTGATACCGAGCGTCGTCAGCCCGCCAAAGCCGAAGAGTACCGCCTGCAGGACTAACGCCACCAGCACCGCCGGGAAAATGCCCGGCCCCAGCATCAGTCCCATCAGACCGGCCAGCAGCAGGTGAACGCTGGACGGCCCCATCGGCACGGAAACGAGAGAGGCGGCGAAAAAGACACCGGCGAGGATGGCAATGCGCGGAATGGATCGGTCATCGATTGCGCGCAGCGCAAGGCCAAGTCCCATGGCCGCGACAACGCCACCACCAATCAGCACGGGCAGAGAGAGAACGCCATCCGGTATATGCGCCATGTTTTAGTGTCCCATATCCTTGGCGTTGACCCAGATCAGCGCGCCTTCTTCCACCGGCACATCCTTGCCATCCGGCGATTTCATCGGCTGATCGGCCTCCAGAAGGGCGGCAAAACCCCACCAGCCGGATTTTGGCATAGTATAGTGGAAGGTGCCATTGGCATCAGCCTTGATGACCTGCGTGATATAGGCATCGTTGGGGGCCTTCACGCCCTCGTCGTTGATGAACTCTACCTCGACCTCGGCAAAGGGCACGGGCTTGCCCGCTTTCAGCACCACGCCGGTGAAGAGATTGCCCGTCCACAGCGCCGTCGGCTGGCTGAGCGGCTGGATTTCCACCGGCAGGCCCGCCAGTTCATCCCATCCTTCGCCGGAGGCAAAGGAATCCACCACCACCTTGGCGTAATGGACGATGTATTTGCCCTCCGATGGTTCCCAATAAGGCTGCGGTATCACGGAAAAGATGGCGGCACCCGGCTCTGTCAGATCATAGTCGAGCTTCCAAGCCGTCACGCCGCCCTTGGGTGCCTCGACCAGTTTGTCACCGATGTCGGTGGACTTGCCGCCAAACAGCACGTTGACGGAAGCAGGGCGCTTCATCTCCATCACCGGGCCACCTTCAAAGGGGTGAGTGAAAACGAGATCAAGCGAGACCTTGCCCCCGTCCGGCAGCACATCCGCCGAAGGAATGATTTCCTGAAAATGGGCCGACGCGGGCAGAGCGGTCATGGCCATAAGCGCGGCGGCACAAGAAAGGCGGGGCAGGGCGCGGCTCTTCATGGCAAACTCCGTGTGTATGAGAATTTCCAAAAACATCATACATTAAACAGGAATGGTCAACCGCAAGATGAAACGGAAAATGATCATACTCCCTACGTCAAATGACATAAGCCGACTACTTAATGATCGTGACTATGGTCGTGACCATGTTGATGATGGTGCCCAGTCTCATCGCGGCCCAGCGGAATGATATGCAGGCCGCCATAGCGAACGCCGCGCTGACTGGTCACGCTATCGGCAAACTTGCGCAGATCGCTCGCCGTGCCGGAGAGGATCGAAACCTCAAGACAGTTATCGTGGTTCAGATGCACATGTGTCGTCGCCACCGAAAGCGCGTGGTGGGCGTGGTGATTATCGGTGAGGCGGATCGGCAGATCGCGAATGCCGTGATCATAGATGTAGGTCAGTGTGCCGTAGCAGGGCAGTTCTCCGGCGACATTTTCTGCCGGGTTGATCGCTTCACGGGCCAGCGCCTCACGCGCCATATCGCGGAAAATTTCGGACCGGCTTTTATAGCCACGCTTTTCGGCCAGAGCGTCAATCTCGGCCAAAAGCTCTTCCTCGACGGTGATCGTCACCCGTTCCATCCATCGCTCCCCGTGGCATATCCTGCCACTATGCCCAAAGAGGCAAAGTTGGGAACCGGAAAATGGGCCAAAGCGCGGCTTATCCCTCGATAAGGCGCACCGCATAGACATCGGCGGCTGACAGGCGCAGGAAGCGGTTGGCAAGCTCTGCCTTCAATTCTTCATGGCGGGCAATATCGTCGAGCGACTTGTCTCTCGCCTGTTCCAGCGCCACGAACTCTTCCGTCACATGGCCGGGCCTCAGCGACGCTTCGACCGTCTTGCCGCGATAGGTGAAGCGAAACACGTAAGGTCCGGGCGGATCAGACAGCACATCGCCACCGCCGATGGCACGATCCGTCATGATGCGCCCGCCGGTCACCGCCCGCGTTACCATTTCCAGCGCATCACGTCCGCCAGCGCCCGAATAGGCGGTCAGGACATGAACCTCGCGCCGCTCCAACGGGCGTTCGGACAGCACCGGAAACGCCGCCTGCATCGCTTTCAGCGCATGGGCAATGCCATCGGGATAAGCACCGCCGTGATAGGTATTGATGGAGGAGAAGGTGACGGTCACCGGATGACCGTGATCGAGGACGCTGATCCTGTCAGACATGGGGCATGGCTTTCCTGCATGAAAGAAGACAGAGCCCTGACAGAGAAACCGGAAAATGCATGACGTTTTGACCAGACGGTAAGATACGTCTGTATCGTAATGATGATTATTATTGTCAAGTTATAATGCAGGCAAAAATGGCATCAGAAAACAAAAACGGCGCAGTTTCCCGCGCCGATCTCAAAATTGCCAGGGGTCCATCAACTCAAGCTCGGTGTGCGCGAAATCCCGCGTATTGCGCGTGGCAAGACGCCCGCCATGAACGGCAGCGATGGCCGCGATCATGCCGTCTTGCGCCGACATGGGATGCCCCTTGCGCACAGCCCTTCCCATGATTTCGCCATAGGCCAGTGCGGCCTCTTCCGTCAGGCCGAAAATGCGCCCCGCGAAACGGCGACGCCAATCTGCAAGGCTCAGATCCAGCCGGTTCGCACGTTCATCCGGGCGAATTTTCTGAATACCGAAGGCAATCTCGGCAATGACGACGGTCGACAGGGCCAGTTCTGCGTCAAAGCGCACCAGCCAGTCGATGACATTGGCATCAGGCGCCTTTTTCAGTGTTTCCGAAATGACATTGGTGTCGAGGAAAATCACAGGTCGAGACCCGAATGCGGCGTGCGGCTCTCGCGGATGACCACCTCAAGATCAATCTCCTCGCCATAGGCTTGCGAAACGCGCCGATAGAAATCGGCGGCAGGTTCGCGACCTGTCTCGCGCACCTCATAGGCTTCCAGCGCCCGCTCGACGATGTCGGCGATTGAGCGGTTCTCACGTCGCGCCAGACGGTGCGCGAGATCACGCGCTCGGGCACTGCGAACAGAAAGCTGTGGTTCGGCCATGGGTTTCTCCTTTGCTAGAAATTATAGCGGTGATCGAAACAGCCATCAAGATGGCACATGATGGCTAGCCATCTCGTTGAGCAAACAAAAACGGCGCGGTGTTATCCGCGCCGTTCTGATCCGTCTGATCACACGGATCAATCGCCGTAACCGACGATGCCCTTGATTTCGAGGAAGTCGTGAATGCCCCAATCGGCATATTCGCGACCGTTGCCCGACTGCTTGTAGCCGCCGAACGGGGCCATCGTGTCCCAATCCGGGTAGTTGAGGTAGACCGAACCGGCGCGCATCTTCAGCGCGATTGCACGGGCATGCTCCAGGTTTTCCGACTGGACGTAAGCGGCCAGACCGTAAACCGTGTCGTTGGCGATGGCGACGGCTTCGTCTTCGTCCTTGTAGGGCAGGATCGAGAGAACCGGGCCGAAGATTTCTTCGCGCGCAATGGTCATGTCGTTGGTCACGCCGCCGAAAACCGTCGGGCGAACGTAGTAGCCACGGTTGACCCCTTCCGGACGGCCAAGGCCACCGGCAACGAGCGTCGCGCCTTCTTTGATACCGGCTTCGATCAGGCGCTGCACCTTGTCGAACTGCAGCTGCGAAACGAGCGGGCCGAGAATGGTGGCTTCGTCGCGCGTATCGCCCACGGTGAAGTTGGCCGCTTCGGACTTGGCATAGCCAAGCGCTTCTTCGTGACGATCCGCCGGAACCAGCATACGGGTCGGCGCATCGCAGGACTGGCCGGTGTTGCCGAAGCAGCCCTGCACGCCCTTGCGCACGGCGGTTTCGAGATCGGCATCGGGCAGAATGATGTTGGCGGACTTGCCGCCGAGTTCCTGCGCCACGCGCTTGACCGTATCCGCCGCCGTCTTGGCAACGATGATACCGGCGCGGGTGGAGCCGGTGAACGACACCATGTCCACATCCGGGTGGCCAGCCATGATCTGGCCGACATCCGGACCGGTGCCGTTGACGAGGTTGAACACGCCCTTCGGCACGCCAGCCTCTTCCATGATTTCAGCCCAGACGATACCGGAGATCGGAGCGATTTCCGAAGGCTTCAGAACGACCGTGCAGCCCGTTGCAATGGCCGGAGCGACCTTGCAGACGATCTGGTTCAGCGGCCAGTTCCACGGCGTGATCAGCGCCACGACGCCAATCGGCTCCTTGACGATGGTGGTAGCACCGCGCTTTTCGGTGAACTTGAAGGTTTCGAGACCGGCAATCGTCGATTCCAGATGCGCGCGACCGGCCCAGGCCTGTGCTTCGCGTGCGAAGGTGATCGGCGCGCCCATTTCGTAGCTGACGGCCTGTGCGATGTCTTCGAAGCGCTTGTTATAGACTTCGAGGATCTTCTTCAAAAGCGCGAGGCGCTCTTCGAACGGGGTCTGCGAGAAGGTGACGAAGGCGGCCTTGGCGGCGGCAACGGCCTTGTCCACGTCAGCCTTGGAGCCGACGGAAATCTTCGTATAGGCCTCTTCCGTCGACGGATCGATCACGTCGAGGGTTGCGGGAATGACCGGATCGACCCAGGCGCCGTCGATGTAAAACTTCAGATGATTGGACATAGTTCCTCTCTGTTATGCTTTGATTCTGATTGTCCGCGGGCGGCTTTCGCCACCCGCTTTCTGATCGGCTTCGCTCAGGGCAGATAGTCCATGTAGCGATCCATATCCCAATTCGTAACCTCTTTCAGGAAGCGCTTCCAGTCGTCTCGCTTCATGAGATCATAAAGTTCGTAGAGACGGCCCGGCATGGCTTCCAGCACGAGGTCATCGGCCTTCAGCGCATCCAGCGCCTCGTTGAGGTTGAGCGGGATGAGGTCGACGTGGCCGCCCGCCTTCATGACTTCGACGACGTTGCGATCTTCCGGTGCGCCGGGGTCGATCTTGTTGGTGAGACCGTCATCGAGCGCCTTGATGAGGGCGGCGCAGAACAGGTGCTGGTTGACCATGGCATCGACGGCGCGGAACTCGAAACGGTCCGGAGCCGAGATGCGGATGGTGCAGGAGCGGTTCTGCAGGCCCCAGTTGGCACCGATCGGAGCCCAGAGGCCCACATCGGCAAAGCGGCGGTAGGAGTTGACGGTGGAGGCACCGATGGCCGTCAGAGCGCCGATATGCTTCAGCGCGCCGCCCAGCGCATGGTGGCCGAGTTCGGTCGGCAGCCAGCCGCCTTCCTTGTTTTCGAACTCGTTGACGCCGCCCTTGGTGTAGGTGAACACCTCTTCCATGCCCGGCAGCTCACCGGAAACGAGGTGCTGGACCTGCGCTTCACCGCCCGACCAGATGGAGCAATTGTGGTGGCAGCCATTGGCGGGAACGCCCATCATCGGCTTGGCCATGAAGCAGGCGATCAGACCATGCTGGCGGGCCACTTCGTTGCAGATCTGGCGGTAGGTCGTCAGGCGGTCGCAGGTGCGAACGGCATCGTCAAAGGCGAAGTTCAGTTCCAGAAGGCCCGGAGCGTCTTCCACGTCGCCCTGGATCATGTCGAGACCCATGGCGTGGGCATATTCATAAACCTGCTTCCAGACGTGGCGAGCGGATTCGAACTGGCCGATATGGTAGGCGTAGGGCTCGGTGATGCCGGAATAGGGAACGGAGGAGCCTTCCGGGTTCTTCTTCAGCCACAGCATTTCCGGCTCCATGCCAACGCGCAGATGCAGGCCGTTGTGCTTTTCGCGGAATTCGCGGTCGAAGCGCTTCAGGTTGCCACGCACGTCGCATTCGAAGTAACCACCGGGGTTCTTGGCGTCTTCCAGACCGTAGAAGAGCGTGCAGAACACGCGCGCCACCGACTTGTCCCACGGCAGCTGGCAGAAGGTTTCCGGGTCCGGCAGGGCCAGCACTTCGCCGTCATTGGCGGAGAAGCCGTAAAGGCTACCGTTCATGTCGGTGTCGACGTTGGTGACGCCACCCATCCAGGTCTGCACACCCTTGCGGGCGTTGGTCAGCCAATGGCGGGCCGGAACGGCCTTGCCCAGCACGCGACCAGTGATCGAGACATACTGGTAATAGATATATTCAACGCCAAGCGACTTGATCTTTTCCGAGACACGGGCAACGCGTTCGGCGCGCTTCGGGTCGTTGAGTTCGCGGTAAAGATCACAGTTGGGATTCATGGACATTGGCGGTTCTCCTCTTGTGGTTTCTTGTTTTCAGGTTGGCGGTTGAAAGGGTCAGCCTTCGAGGTAGCGGGCAAGTTCGGCGGCGCTGACGGCCTTGGCGAGACTTGCATGCTCGACCTCGCAGACATGGGCGAAGTGGTTGGTGAAGGTTTCCCCGAAGCACTTGGCGGCGTGCTTGCTGGCGCGCAGGCGATCGGCGGCATCCTTCAGGTCGCGCGGCAGGCGGGTGGCACCGGGCGGAATGTCATCCGGGCCGCCAAAAGGCGTAGCATCGGGCGGCGTCAGGCTTTCCTCGATCCCGTCGAGACCACCGGCGAGCGCCAGCGCCAGCGTCAGGTGCGGGTTGCAATCGGCCCCCGGCAGGCGGAATTCGAGGCGGGCGCTGTCCTCAGCACTCGGCACAGACCGGACTGCCGTGGTGAAGGTGTATTCAGCCCATGTGACCGACTTCGGAGCCCAGGAACCGGGCGCAAAGCGGCGGTAGGCGTTGACCGTATTAGCGGCCAGCGCAAAGGCTTCCGGCGTCAGGCGCGCCATGCCGCCGATGAAGTTCTTCGCCTTGGCGTTGGTCGTGGCCGACGGATCGGCAAAGATGTTCTTGCCGGTTGCCTTGTCCCAGAGCGACAGCACGACATGGCCGCCAATGCCGGGGAAGGGGGCGCCCATGGAGGCCATGAAGCTTGCCGTCATATCGCGGCTGCGGGCAAAGGAGCGGGCGGCGATGCGGAAGAAGGCGGCGTCATCGGCAGCCTTCATCGGCGTTTCGGCGGCGAGCGTCGCCTCGAAGCAGCCCGGACCCAGCTCACCGGCAACGGCGAACAGCGAAACGCCGTGGTCGAGAATGGTCTGCTCCAGATCGGCCACAAACTCGGCCTGATCGGCAGCCGTCTGGCCGGACCAGCACTTGTTTTCCGGCATGAAGGTCGTGAAATTGGCGAAGCCCTTTTCGCGCAGGCTTGCGGCATTCTCCTCCAGAAAGATGACTTCGAACTCAAAGGCGGCGCGCACTTCAAAGCCCATGGCATCGGCGCGTTCAATCTGCTTGCGCAGCACGTCGCGCGGCAGAAGGCCCTTATTGTCGCCTGCATATTCGGCGATGATCGTCGCCGCATTCGGCTCAAAACCGTAAGGACGCAGCGAGGCGAAATCGAGCTTCAGCGCTTCCGTCAGGTAGGGACCACCGCCGAAGAGGTTATCGGAATTGTCCCAATAGGGCAGGGTGTTGGAAAAGCGCGGATCGCGCGCCCAGGCCAGAAACTGGTCACGGCGCAGGCGGCGTTCGCGGAAGCTCGAGGCATAGTCGAACAGGCCGACATGCAGAACGTCGATGCCTTCCTTTTCAAGGCGCTCGGCCAGTTGTTTCAGATCGGTCATGAAGCACTCCGGGGTTTGGCGGGATAAACACCCCGCCACGACAGCGGCGGGGCGGCGTGTCGTAAGGTCCGGTCAGTAAACGTCGCGCAGGTAGCGCTTTTCGCGGCGAAGGGCTTCGAGTGCATCGCCGGCTGCCTCAAGGCTCATGCCGCCTTCAGACGCGATGATCGCAATCAGTGCCTCTTCCACGTCAGCGGCCATGCGGCTCGCATCACCACAGACATAGACGTAGGCGCCAGCCTGCAGCCAGGCGTAAAGCTCGGCAGCCTCTTGCTTCATGCGGTGCTGCACGTAGATCTTCTCGGCCTGATCGCGGGAGAAAGCGAGCGACAGCTTCGTCAGCACGCCGTCCTTTTCAAACGCCGCCAGATCATCCCCATAGAGAAAGTCGGTGGCGCGGTTGCGGTCGCCGAAGAACAGCCAGTTCTTGCCCTTGGCAGCGCGGGCGCGGCGCTCCTGCAGGAAGGCGCGGAAGGGGGCAATGCCGGTGCCCGGACCAATCATGATCACCGGGGCCGCATCATCTTCCGGCACGCGGAAGGCGCGGTTTGGCGAGGGGAACATCGCCACCTTGCCATCACGCACGCGGTCTGCGAGCCAGGTGGAGGCCACGCCGCCACGATCCCGCCCATGGGCATGGTAGCGCACGGCGGCCACCGTCAGGTGGATAGTACCCGGATGCTCCTTCGGGCTGGACGCGATGGAATAGGCGCGGTGCTGCAACGGCTTCAACAGGGTGATGAAGTCGGCAAGCGAGAGGCGGCCGCGCGGCACCATGTTGACGAGATCGAGCACATCGCGGCCATAGGTCCAGGCATCAAGCGCCTGCTTGTCGCCATGTTCGAGAATGTGGGCAAGTTCCGCATCGCCCGTGAGGCTTGCGACCTTCGCCACCAGTTCGCGCGACGGTGCACCCAGCTCAAACCCTTCCGAAAGCAGGGTCCCGAGCGGCTTTTCAAAGCCCGTCACCGGCTGGTGGGCGCAGGTGCCAAAAGCCGCCATGATGGCGTTGACGAGCGACGGGTCATTGGCCGGGATCACGCCGATGCAATCGCCTGCCTCATAGGTCAGGCCACTGTCGCCGAGATCAATCTCGATGTGGCGCGTATCCTTGGCGGAACCGTCCCCCGAAAGGCGGCGGTTTGCGGTCATGACGGCGGCGTAAGGGTTGCGACGGTTCCACTTGGCGCGGGTTGCGGTCTCCGTCGTCGCTTCGACGGCGGCTTCCTCACCCTCGACGGTCTTGATGACGGTCAGCGCCCGCTCCACCCAGGGGAAGGCAATGGCGGCGTAGTTCACGTCGCAATCAATGCGGGCTTCGATGGATTTCGCGCCCAACGCCTGAAGACGGGCGTCAATGAGGCGACCGGCGGCGCAGAAGGTTTCGTAACCGGAGTCACCCATCGACATCAGCGAGTAGGAGAGGCCCGAAAGGTCCGGTGCATCGTCTGCCGTGATCGCATCCCAGAAATTGCGGGCCGTATCGGGCATTTCGCCCTGACCATAGGTGGAGGTCACGATCAGCAGGCGCTTCAGACCGGCCAGATCCTCCATGGCGATGCTGTCGAGCGAGAGAACGCGCGGTGCAAAACCCTTGCCCGTGGCAATCCCGGCAATGTCGCTCGCCATCTGCTCGGCATTGCCGGTCTGGGTGCCGTAAAGAATGGTCAGCGAAACGGCGGGGCCGGTCTCGGTGGCGGCTGCGGCACCTTCTGCCGGGGCGGCAGCACTTGGCGGAATGAACGCCTCTTTCGTGCCCTTGTCGAAGCTGATCGGCATGACAATCGGGCCGGTATTGCCGCTATCGGGCAGGAAGCGGGCGCCGTCGAGAATTTTCACATTGCGGACGCGGTGGGCAAGGATCGCCAGCGCTTCCGTCATGTCACCACGGGCAATGAAGTGGCCAAGGCAGTGGTGCGCGCCGCCACCAAAGCCGAAATGCGGCTTGCGTTCGGCGGTGATGTCAAAGGACGGATCGGGGAAGGCGCGCGGATCGGTCGTGGCCGCCTGACTGAACAGGTGCACCGTGGTGCCTGCCTTGATCTCCAGACCCTGATAGGTGAAGTCTTCCACCGCTTCGCGCGTGACCCACGTAATGGTCGGGCGAAGGCGCATAACTTCTTCAACGGCGGCCTTGCCAAGTTCCGGGTTGTCGCCCAGCATCTTCCACTGGGCGGGATGGCGCGAGAACACCTCCATCGCCAGACCGATCTGGTTGCGGGTCGTATCAATGCCGCCGAAGATGGCGAGCACGATCATGTCGTACAGTTCCTGATCGGAGAGCGCTTCCGCGCTTTCCATATTGGTTTTCACCAGCATGGAGAGGAAGTCTTCGCCGAGCGGCTTGGCGCGCATTTCCTCGACCAGCGCCATCACATAGCCGAAGAGCTTCTCAGTGGCGGCTTCAACCGTTGCCAGGTCCTGCTTGAAGGTGACACCGAGCGCCAGACCCATGTCGGTCGCAAGGTCAGCCAGCGCCCGCCACTTGTCGTGCGGCAGGCCGAGCAGCATGCAGATCACGCGCGTCGCATAGGGCTCGGCGAAATCCGCCATGAATTCGCAGGAACCCTTTTCGACGAAATTGTCGATCAGTTCGTTGGCGAGCGCCGCAAAGGCCGGGCGCAGGCTGATGACCAGCTTGGGCGAAAAGGCTGGGTTGGCCAGACGGCGCAGGCGAGCATGGTTTGCCCCTTCCTGCGAGAGCAGCATGTTTTCCCACCAGTTGGCGAAGTGACCCGTGACGCCGTTCAGCTTCGGCCACGCATAGGAACCCTGACGCAGGCGCGCATCGCGCATCAGCTTGTGCACTTCGTCATAGCGCAAAACGGCAAGACCGTAATTGGTGCGCGCGCACCAGCTGGCCTCACGCGCCGCGTTCACATCATCCGAACGGATCGAAAAATTCGGGTCGGTCATATCGAGGTAGGGAAGGTGATCCATCTCGATCTTCACATGCTCATTCATCGTCATCCCCTCTGGCTTTGCCATTTTGAAAGGATAAGCAGCAAACGCCGTGCCAGCTTGGCGCGATTTCACAACGTATTGTTTTTATTGATATAATTTTTCGAAGCCGCAGGGCAGGTCAACGTAACATCGGCCATGATGCATTTTCGCTACGGGATTTGGCTGCATTCCTGCAGCATTCACCGCATCGCTGTCACAGAGCAGCCAAGGGCAGCGTTTTGCCGTGCGAATACGAAGGCAGATCGTGGATTGATGCAATTTTGGGGTTGATAATGCAAAATTGCAGCGTCATTCTGCGAAAAACCGGCCAAGTCGTTGATTTTCAATTGTCAACTTATGGCATGGTTCTTGCTGCTCTGGTTGTGGCAGTCCGCCTCAACTTGAAAAGCAGAATGACAGACAGACCATGAGCCAGAAGACGCTTCTCTTTATCTCGCAGTTCGCCCACCCCGGAACATGGTCGCCGTCCACCTGGCGACGCGTGCAGGATGGCGATGACGAGACCGCGGCGCTGCGCACCTTGCTCGGCTCCATCGATATGCTCGACCGGCTGAACTATATCGGCATCAAGGCGCATCAGGGCGAGCCTCTGCCGGACAATCTCGACGCCATTGATGGCGTGATCCTTGGCGGCAGCTTTGCCTCCGTGGCTGACAATCACGAATGGCAGCGCCGGATTTCGGGCTGGCTGTCGCGCTGGCGCGAAACCGGCAAACCGATGATGGGCATTTGCGGCGGGCATCAGTTGATGACCACGATGCTCGGCGGTCGGGTGGAGCGTTCGCCACACGGGCCGGAAGTGGGCAGCCTGCCGGTGACGCGCACGGCAGCCGGGCGTGAGCATTTCCTGTTTGATGGCTTTGATGACAATTCCTGCTTCTTCTTCGGCAATTTCGACCGCGTGATCGAGGTGCCGGAAGGAACGACCATTCTCGGCACGCGGCCCAACCTGCCGGCCGCCGCGCTCGACCATGGCGGCAACTGGGTTTCGGTGCAGTTCCACCCGGAAACCACCTGCGACCGCATGGCCACCTGCTGGGCCGAACTCGATCCGGCTCAGGGCGCGCGCTACAATTTCATTCCGGGCTGCGAAGGCATGATCCGCAACTATATTCAGGGCAACGGTCTGGTATGAACGACTTTCAGGACATTGCCGAAAGCTTTGCACCGGATGCCGGACCAGCGCTGGGCGATGACCTGCTGGTCGATGTCATTTCGCTCGATGGGCGCATTCTGTGGCTGAACGATCTTCAGGCCGAACGCATCGGCACCTATGATCGCGAGATCAGCGGCTATGATGCGAGCGCCTTCTACACGCCGGAATCCTTTGGCGAGATCGAGCACCTGCTGCGCCACCGCAGCCGCACCGAACATGCGACCACGCTGGAGCTGACGTTGCTCGCCCCCGGCGGACGGCCCGTGCGCACACTGGCGCGGGCGCGTTTCGTTCGCTTTCGCGGCGAAATGGCGCTTCGCCTTGCCAAGATGGATTACGGCCCGGTTGGCAATCGCTACAAGCGGCTGGAAGATGACTTCCGCATGCTGAACTCCGTGCTCGAAACCTCCAGCGAGGCGCATTGGAGCATCGTCTTTCTCGAACCCGTGGACACGACCCTGCCGCGCCCGGAAGTGGTGCGTCAGGTGTTTGAAAACCAGTCGGTCTGGCGTTTCTGCAATCAGGCCATGGCCCGCGTCTACCAGATTCCGGAAACGGTGGATTTCAACGAACAGGAAGTTCGTCTCTACTGGCCGCGCAGCGCTGCCAACGAACAGTTCGTCGAAGAAATCATCAGTTCCGATTACTCGATCAATGACGCCTTGAGCGTGGACCGCCGCCATGACGGCACGCTGCAATATATTCTGAACGACGTGCGTGCCGAAATCGTCGATGGCTTCCTGCTGCGACTGTGGGGCAATTGCCGCGATGTCACGGCGCAGCACAATGCCGATGACAAGCGCACAGACGGTTTCAAATTGCTGATCCGCACGCTGGATGGCCTGCCGGACCCGGTTCTTCTGCTCGACTCCACCGGACGGGTTGCCGGTCGCAACCAGGCCTGCGCCGCCGTCTTTGCCGAAAGCCGCACGCTGGAAGGCCAGATCGTTGCCCATTGCCGCATGCGCCGGGCTGCATTTGGCTGGTCGCTGTTGAGCCATGCCAATGGCACGGGCGGGGCAAGCCTTTATGATATCCATTGCCGCAAGATTGCAGGACCGGACGGCGAAAGCTGGAGTGTCCTGACCATTCGCGAACGCAGCGGCGACAAACCCCCGTCCGGGCCGAAACGTCTGGCGCGCCAACCCATGAGACGACAAGCTTGATCACGCCGGGTGATATTCCGCAGTTCGATCTTGGCGTGCGCGGCACGCAAGCGCTGACGCGCGAAGCGTGGGAGCAGACTTTTCTCAGCGCGCCCTTCCGCGCCTTCGCCAATCTTCTGCCCGATCTGATGATCATCGTCGATCCCGATGGGGTTGTGGTGTTTCTGAACGTCGCCGCTGAACGCGCCGCCCGCCTTTCGCAAGCCTTCGAGCCGCAGTCGCTTTCCACGTTCCAGCGCTTTTCCGATTTCGACATGAACGAGTTTCTGGCCTCGGTCGAACGCGGCCATACGCAGGGGCTGGTGCGCGCCAAGACCTCGGGCCATATCTATCAGGCCAATCGCCGCCTGTTGATGGCGGCAGGAACGCCCGGCGGCTTTTCGCTCTATATCCTGCGCGATCCTGAAAACGCCGAGCGCACGCGACGCGGCGTGCCGGGTCGGGCGATTTCGCCCACCGACCAGAAGGAAAGCGCTCGACTTCTGTTTCCGGAAAACCTGAAACTGCAAATCGAGCAGGCGACGCGGGCCTATGCGCGGGCCTTTCGCATTCTGCTGCTGGGCGAATCCGGCGTCGGCAAGACCGCCATTGCCCGCCATGTGCACTTGAGCGGCGGCGACAAGGGTCGTCCCTTCGTGCATGTGAACTGCGGCTCGATCCCGGAAACGCTGTTTGAATCGGAAATGTTCGGCTATGAGCGCGGCGCCTTTACCGGCGCGTTGCAGGCGGGCAAGCGCGGCTATATTGAAAGTGCGGCGGGCGGCACGCTGTTTCTCGATGAAATCGGCGAAATTCCGCTCTCGTCACAGCCCAAGCTTTTGAAATTTCTGGAAGATGGCACCATCCAGCCGGTCGGCTCCGCCGTTTCGAAGAAGATCGAAACGCGCGTGATTGCCGCCACCAACCGCGATCTCTCCGAAATGACGAAGAGCGGCGGCTTCCGCAAGGATCTGCTCTACCGCCTCTCCACCTTCCCAGTGGAAATTCCGCCGCTTCGGGATCGATCCGACAAGGCCGAAATCCTGGAGATGATGCTGGAGCGCGCCAGCCTGGCGCGTGGTGCCCCGCTGAAACTCTCCTCCGCCTGCCGCGCGATTCTCTTGAACCACGCCTTTCCCGGCAATCTGCGTGAGATGAAGAGCATCGTCGATTATATGGATATCGTCGCGGAAGGGGTGGCGACACCCGACCACCTGCCGCCATCAATGAAGGCCAAGCCATCGGAACGCGCAGCCGCGGCTGCCAGCCTTTTGCCCGATGATATTGCCCTGCCGGAGATCACGCCGGGAACCATGTCGCTGAAGGACATGGCCCGGGCCTTTGAGGAAAAGATCATCAATGAGGCGCTGGACCGCTTGGGCTCGAAGCGCGCCGCCGCCAAGGAACTCGGCGTCGACATCGCCACCATCGTGCGCAAGACCAATCGCAGCGGGGATTAAGCCTTATTCCGCCGCCGTCCAGTCCTCGACCCTGAGGCCCGGTACGCGGTTGAATTCGCGCAGGTTATTGGTCACGAGGATCAGTCCGCGCGAACGCGCATGGCCCGCGATCAGCTGGTCATAGGGACCGATCGGCGTTCCGTTGCGGGCAAGTTCGGCACGCAACTGCCCGGAATGCGCGGCCGCGATCTCATCATAGGTCAGAACCTCCAGACGGGAGGCAAAACCCTCGACCACGGCAAGGTTGCGTTCCGGTGCCGCAGACTTTTCCGCACCGTAGATCAATTCCATCAAGGTGATCGAACTGATGCCCATTTGCCCATGGCGCTGATTGAATGTACCGCGCAGATGCTCAGGTCGGTTCTTCACCGTGAAGATGCAGATATTCGTATCCAGCATGTATTTGATCATCAGAACGCCTCGCGTTCCTGCATCTCCGGCTGATCACGCTCGTCCATGAAATCAGCAGTCACCGCATCGCCCGCAAACCAGCTGTCCCAGACCTCCCCCGCCGGAGCGATGATGCGGGTACGGCCAACAGCCACGATATCGACACGCTTCACATCATCCGGCAGTGCCACCGCCTTCGGCAAGCGAACGGCCTGACTGCGGTTGCTTTGAAAAACGGCACCTTGCTCCATAGCCTCACCCTCGACATATCCCTTGCGTATATCCCTAAAATGGCAACCAAGACGGGATATGTCAACGGGATATACGATCCTTAAACTGACACTCATATTTCGGCTTCAATTGCCTGCATGATGCGCTACGCTTGTCCTCACGAAAGGAACGTTCCATGCAGGTTGCGCTGATTGTCATGACGATCTTGGGCTGCGACGACACGGCCAGCCAATGCCATTACGTGGCGACCGAGCAGCACCAATGGACCAGTGTCGAGCTTTGCAAGCTGGATACGGAAAAGACGCTCGCCAACTACACCAACTCCAGCGCCTATCCGACGCTGGTCGCCGTCTGCAAGGCGGACGGGCCGGAGGTTGCAAACAGCAAGACGCTGACGCCGGAAGCGCCTGCCGCACCGCAAGTTCTGGAAAAGACCAGGCAAGAGACGGCTGCTGAAGAAGGTCTGGCGTGCCGCGCGCTGGAGCGGGCGAAATCGCTTGTTCCGACCAAGGAGGGCGTGATGGGCCTTGTCGGCAAGCCCGTGACCTTCGTTGCCGACGGCTATCACTGGGCCGTAGGCATGGTCCGCAAGTAAAGGCAGACCGATGGGGCACCTCTGCCCGCGAACGGGCAGAGGCAAGGGGTTCTGTGGCGCTTACTTCTTTTCGCGCAGCATGGTGACGGAACTCAGGATCAGCGCCAGCGAGACGAGAACGATGAGTGCGCCAATGGCGTTGATTTCCGGCGTGATGCCGCGACGCAGCGTCGAGTAGATGTACATCGGCAGCGTGATGTCGCGCCCGGTGAGGAAGTAGGTCACCGGAATTTCATCGAACGACAGCGTGAAGCACAGAAGCGCCGAGCCGATGATGGCCGTGCGGATGTTGGGGAGGATCACGTAAAGGAAGGTTTCCAGCGACGTGGCACCCAGATCCGAACTGGCTTCGGCGAGGTTCTTGTTGAGCTTTTCAAGCCGCGACATAACCTGGCTGACGACGATGCCGAGCAGCGCCGTGGCGTGGCCGATGATGACCGCGCCCAGGCTCTGCGGCAGACCGATCTGCTTGTAGAAGTTCAGCATGGCGATACCAGTCACGATCCCCGGCAGCGAAAGCGGCAGGAAAATCGTGTTGCGGAACAATGTCTTGCCGATGAACTCAAAGCGGTCGAGGGCAAGCGCCGTCGGCACGCCGATGATCACCGTCAGGGACGTGGCGGCGCCCGCGACGATCAGGCTGTTGACCAGAGAGTTCAAAAGCGCGGCATTGGCAAAGACCTTGCGATACCAGTCGAGCGTGAAGCCCGAAAGCGGGAACGAGGTCACCGGGCTGTCGTTGAAGGAAAAGAGAATGAGGATGGCGACGGGGACATAGAGGAACAGAAGTGTTCCAATGGCCACGCCGACGAGGCTTTTCTGCCACCAGACGAGCTTGTGCATGGCTTTCTCCTTAACCCATCGATACGCGGCCCGACCGATCGAGCTTGCTGGAAATCTGCAAGACGATGAGGACGAGCGTGAAGATGATGGCGGCGAGCGCCGAACCAAGCGGCCAGTTGAGCGCGGCACCGAACTGGCTTTGCAGAACGGTTGCCACCATGGTGCCACTCGGGCCACCCACCAGAACCGGGGCGACGAAATCGCCAAAGGACAGGCAGAAGGTCATTGTGGCACCGGCAATCACACCGGCGGTCGAAAGCGGCATGATCACCCGGAAGAAGGTTTCGAGCGGTCCGGCCCCCAGATCCTGCGACGCCTCGATGAGGTTTGCGGGAATGCGTTCCAGTGCGGTGAAGATCGGCATCACCATGAAGGGGATGAAGATATAGGTCAGCGTAATCACCATCGCCGCCTGATTATAAAGGAAGATATCAAGCGGCTCGCTGATCAACCCAAGCCACAACAGGGCCGAATTGAGCGCGCCATCCGTGCCGAGAATGATCTTCCAGGTATAGGCACGCAGCAGGTAGGACACCCACAGCGGCACGACCACGCACATGTAAAGCAGCGTGCGCAGCTTTTCCGAGCGAATGGTGAAAACCAGAAAATAGGCGAGCGGATAACCAAGCGCCACCGAATAGGCGGTAACGAGGGCGGCGATCTTCAGCGTTCTGAGAATCACCGTCGAATATTGCGGGTCGGTGAAGAGGATCACGTAGTTGCCGAACTGGAAGTCCGGCACGAAGAGCGGAAACTTGCGGGTCCAGAAGCTCATCATACCCATCGTGCCATAGGGCAGGATGAGGAAGACGATGGTCCACGCCAAAGGCACCGAAAACAGGAGCCAGAAGGTGAGCGCCTTGCGGGTTTTGGCCGTCATTCGACCGCCTCCGCCGCATAGACCATGACGTCGGGCGCCGCGACCGAGAGCGACACGCGGCTGCCCTGCTGCGGAACCGAACCATCGGCGGCAACGCTCGAGCGCAGCACATCGATGAAGACCGGCTTGTCGACATTGTCGAAGCGCAGCTCAAGCTGGAAGCGACCGCCATGGAAAAGCTGGTCTGCCACGGTGGCCGAAAGCGGCGCGCCGTTCTGGCTTTCGCCGATGCTCAGGCGTTCCGGGCGAATGGCAATAAGCGCGGCGTCACCTTCCTTCAGCGTCTTGCCGGAGCCGATGGCCACGCCCGAAAGCTGGGCGCCATCGGGCAGGCGAATGCGGGCAAAGGCACCATCCGAGCCGAGATAGGTGGCGGGCAGAAGGTTCGCGGCCCCGATGAAATCCGCAACATAAGGCGTGGCGGGCGTATCATAGAGTTCCGACGGCGAGCCGATCTGGGCGATATGGCCACCCTTCATCACGGCAATGCGGTTCGACAGCACCAACGCTTCCTGCTGGTCATGCGTGACCATGAGGAAGGTGATGCCGAGCTTCTGGTGGAGGTGCTTGAGTTCCACCTGCATGGCTTCGCGCAGCTTCACGTCCAGCGCGGAAAGCGGCTCGTCCAGCAGCAGAACTTTTGGCTGGCGGGCGAGCGCGCGCGCCATAGCGATGCGCTGGCGCTGCCCCCCGGAAAGCTGCTGCGGCATGCGGCCAGCCTTATCAGCCAGACCGACCAGCGAAAGGGCTTCCTGAACGCGGGCGGCGCGTTCCGCCGGGGGCTTGCGACCGGCGCGCACCGTCAACCCGTAGGCTACGTTTTCGGCAACGGTCATGTGGGGGAAAAGGGCGTAGTCCTGAAACACCGTGTTGACGGCACGGCGATAGGGCGGCTCCTGGGTCACATCGGCACCGGCCAGCGTGATGCGCCCGGAATCGGCGGTTTCAAAGCCACCAATCAGGCGCAGCGTCGTGGTCTTGCCGCAGCCGGAGGGGCCAAGAAGGGTGACGAATTCGCCTTCGCCGATTTCGAGGTTGATACTGTGGAGAGCGGTAAAGGTTCCGTAGGCCTTCGCCACGTTTTCCAGTGTTACGATGGGTTGCAGCGCCATTGGTATGGTCCTTGGATTCTGGATATGCGTCTTCGCGGGCGAGACGCCGGGCACAGACAGGACTGTGCCCGGCGACATGCGAACGCGGCTTGCCACCGCCGGAGCAGGGGTCCGGCGATGATGCGAAGGCCGCGTCTGGTCAAGCCGTCAGGGAGCGGCCTTTACGGCGTTCCAGACTTCCAGATACTTGTCGAGGCGGGCCGGAAGCTGCCACATGACGAGGCTCTTCACGAACTCGATGTTGTCGACCTTCTTGGCTTCAGCTTCTTCGCCCTTCAGGCAGCCCGAAACCGACTTCGGGTTGACCGGGAAGTAGCCCGTCGAACCGACGATGCCGCACTGGCCTTCGGCACCCAGCATGAAGGAGAAGAACTTGTAGGCACAGTCCGTGTTCTGGCTGCCCTTGACGAGCTGCATGGAGTCCATCCAGCCTTCAGCCTTTTCCTTCGGCGTGAATTCAACAACCTCGAAGCCCTTCTTCAGGTTGTTGATTTCCTTGCTCTGCAAGCCAGTCCAGGTGTTGGAGAGCCAGACTTCCTGGTTGGCATAAAGCTCGGTCAGTTCGCCAGCCGTTGCCCAGTACTTGCGGATCAGCGGCTTCTGCTCGATGAGCTTGGCCTTGACCGTTTCAAGCTGCTCGTCCGTCAGGTCGTAGACATTTTCAAAGCCGAGCAGGCGGGCTGCCCAGTAGATCGAGGACTTGTCGTCCCACATGGCGATCTTGCCGGCATACTTCTTGTCGAACAGCACGCCGATGGAGTCCGGCTTGCCCTCAACCTTGTCCGGGCGGTACATCAGCGAGATGGAACCCCAGACGAGCGGAACGGACCAGGTTTCGCCTTCGGCCACCACGTCGGTCGCCTTGGTGAATTCCGGATACACATCCGAGAAGCCTTCGATCTTCTTGGTGTCGATCGGCTCGACAAAGCCGGCCTGACGCATCAGGCCAATCGTGTCGATGGACGGCACGATGATATCGTAAACGCCACCACCGGCAGCGAGCTTCGGGGCGAAGTCGTCATTCGAACCGACATAGGTCGAGGTCGTTTTGCAGCTCGATGCCTTCTCGAACTTTTCGATGAAGGACGGATCGGCATAGCCTTCCCACGTCAGAATGTTCAGCTCGGCAGCATTGGCAAACGAGGGGGCGGCGATCGAGATTGCGGAGAGAAGAGGCAGCCACGCGCGGCTACGACCGTAAGCTTTCGTCATTTTGTTCCCTTTCTGGCGTTGTGGTTTCAAGTTCATCCGACCGCTTCTTTTGGCGGTTCGTAAAAGTGTCCAATTTCACAGCAACGGACGCTCAAAATATTCTTAGCAAGTGCCGTGCCAGCTTTGCGCGAATTTTTATCCTTTGTTTTCAGCGCGTTAAAAAGTCGCATTTGGTCCGGACCGATATATCGCTGCAAGAACGCATCATTTTCTGCAGAAAGTCATCGGACCCGGAAAAGAAGAATGTCCGGATCAGAGGTAGGGCGGCGTGCAGGCCGAAACGACAATGGCTTCCCGGTCCGAAATATTGCGGAAGCGATGCGGCTCGGAAGAATCAAACAGATAGGCGTCACCGGCCTTGAGAATGGCCACTTGCTGGCCCACCGTCACCTCGATTTCACCGCTAATGACAATGCCGCCCTCGCTCGACGGATGCTCGATCATCGCCTCGCCGGTATCGGCACCCGGATCATAGCGTTCGTGCAGAATTTGCAGGTTGTGCGCCCGCGCATCACCCACCTGGGACAGGCTGATGCGGCCCAGCGTATCTTCGCGCATGGAATAAAGGCGCGTGGTAAGATCGCGCAAATCCTGCGGTTTGAAGAACACGGCATTGCTTTGCGTCCGGTCCGGTTCGAAGAATTCGGACATGGTCACGTTCATCCCGCCAAGGATTTTGCGCAGAGATGCAACGGAGGGGCTGCTTCTATTCGTTTCGATCATGGAAATCTGGCCATGGGGCACGCCGGAAGCCTTCGCCAAGTCACGCTGGGAAAGGCCTGAGGCCAAACGCATTTCCTTCAGGCGGCCGCCTACGTCGAAACCATCCATCATCTATCTCCGCTGCATTGCAGTGAACTGTAGAGGCTCACAAGCGTGTCATCAATTGGAAATAGGTATTGCTCAAAATTTTGAGCCGTGCCATAAAATTCGCGCAATAAATAATGAGGGGTTCTCATCATGACCACCAGCCAGTCTCTTTCCGCCCGCAAGGCCGCCGCCGTATCGCGCGGCGTTGCCACCCGTGAAATCTATGCCGTTCGCGCTGAAAACGCCGAGCTTTGGGATGCCGAAGGCCGCCGCTTCCTCGACTTCGCCGCCGGTATCGCCGTTAACAACACCGGCCACCGCCACCCGACCGTGATGGCCGCCGTTGCCGAACAGGCCCAGGCTTTTACCCATACCTGCTTCCACGTCGCACCTTATGAAGGCTACATCCGCCTTGCCGAGCGCCTCAACAAGATGACGCCCGGCGACTTCGAAAAGAAGACGATGTTTGCCACGACAGGCGCCGAAGCCGTTGAAAACGCCGTGAAGATGGCACGCGCCTTTACCGGCCGTTCGGGCATCATTGCCTTCTCGGGCGCCTTCCATGGCCGCACGCTGCTGGGCATGGCACTGACCGGCAAGGTCGCGCCTTACAAGAAGGGCTTTGGCGCCATGCCGCCGGAAGTCGTGCACGCCACGTTCCCGAACGCCATGACCGGCGTCACCGAAGAAGCCGCGATTGCCGATCTCGAGCGACTGTTCGCCAGCTCGGTTGATCCGGAGCGCGTTGCCGCCATCATCATCGAGCCGGTTCAGGGCGAGGGTGGTTTCAACATCGCACCGTTCGGCTTCCTGGCCGCGCTGCGCCAGATTTGCGACCGCCACGGCATCGTCATGATCGTGGACGAAATTCAGGCCGGTATGGCCCGCACGGGCAAGATGTACGGCGTCAACCATGCAGGCGTCGTGCCGGACCTCATCACCATGGCCAAGGGCCTTGCCGGTGGCTTCCCGCTTTCGGCTGTCACGGGTCGCGCTGATATCGTTGATGCGCCGAACCCGGGCGGCCTCGGCGGCACCTATGCCGGCAACCCGCTGGCGATTGCCGCTGCCAACGCCGTTCTCGACGTGGTGGAAAGCGAAAAGCTGTGCGAACGCGCGGCCAAGATCGGCGAAATCATTCGCGGTCGCCTCAATGAACTGGCCCGTCGCCAGGGCATGCAGGTGATTGGCGATGTGCGTGGTCTCGGCGCCATGAACGCCTTCGAACTGGTGATGGCCGACAATACGGCTGCAGCCAATGCCGACCTGACGAAGGCCATCGTTGCCGAAGCGGAAGCCCGCGGCCTGATCCTTCTGTCGTGCGGCACGCGTTACAATGTCGTGCGCCTTCTGCCGCCGCTGACGATCCCCTTCGATCAGCTCGACGAGGCCATGACGATCCTCGAACAGTCGATCGAGGCAGCGCTCGAAAAGAGCGCCTGATCGACCGGACAGGGATATTGCAGGCATGAAAACAATCGGCATTCTCACAACCGGCCATACGCCGGATGAGCTTCTTGCGGACTACGGCACCTTTGCCGACATGTTTGCCACGTTGTTGGGTGACTTTGCGTTCACCTTCAAGCGCTTCACGGTGGTTGAAGGTGAGTTCCCCGCAAGTCCCGACGATGCGGATGGCTGGATCGTTACCGGCTCCAAGCATGGCGTGTATGAGGATCTGGCGTGGATCCGCCGTCTGGAGGATTTCATCCGCCAGACACATGCCGCTCAGGTGCCTATGGTCGGCATCTGCTTCGGCCATCAGGTGATGGCCAAGGCACTGGGCGGCACCGTGGAGAAGTTCAAGGGTGGCTGGAGCGTCGGCACGCGAACCTATTCGCGGTCCGATACCGGCGCGGAACTGACGGCCCTCGCCTTCCATCAGGATCAGGTGATCGTGCCGCCACCCATCGCCGAAGTGGTGGGCGAAAGCGAAAATTGCCGTTACGCCGTGCTGCGTTACGGCGATTGGGGCCTGTCCTACCAGCCGCATCCGGAGTTTACGCCCGTCTTCTTCGAGAACCTGACCGAAGCGAAACGGACGGTGCTGCCGGAACCGATCTACCTTGCGGCCCGCAAGGTGACGATGCCGGTTTCCAACGAAGAAATCGGCCGCGAAATCGGCGAATTCCTCGCCCGCCAGCGGTAAGGACTACCCTATCCGCAACCGAAATAACCCGGCAGCGCGTTCCACCGCACTGCCGGGCTTTCGCGCTTGACGAAGCGCAATTACCGACCCCCAGAAAGCACGATTAAATCGTTTCGCGGCCTTTTAATAAAGACTTCACTAAAACACCCTCACTCTCGCAAACGGTATTGGAAACTGCCGTTGCAGCCGGAAACGTTCATCCGGCTTGAAGAGGACTGGCTGGAATGTTCAGCAAATTATCGTTTCGCACCATGCTTCTCGTCATGATGACCCTTCCGCTTCTGGCGGCCATGGGTTTCGGTGGCCTGCTGAGCGTGCAGAGTTATCACGATACGCTGGCGCTTCAGCGAACCCGCAGCCTTGTCGTGCTGGCCAATGCGGCGATTGCGGTTTCGTCCGCCCTTCCGGCGGAGGTACTGAACACGGACAAGGACCAGACCGCGGTACGCGCGGCCAGTGATCAGGCGATTTCAGGGCTGGGCTCTGCCTATGCGGACAGTCTTGCCAAAGGCTTCAACGATCCGACGCTGAACGCCTTCCACGACGAATTCGACAAGCGCGTCAAGCGGATTGAAAACTACCGCAGCCAGAAGGACGCTGGCACGGCCTCGTCGCTGATTGGTCAGCAGACCACGCAGCCCATCGTCGCCATCAGTGCGGACCTGACGCGCCGCACGGGCATGCTCGTCAGCGACCCGGATGCCGCCGGAGCTATTGCCGGGATTTACGCGCTGATGCGCCTCAACGACGGCTATCAGAGCGTCAACAAGCCAGGCCGTGATTTCCTTTCGACTGGCAAAATGGTGCCGGACCAGTTCAATCTGGTGCTGCGCAACGAAGTTCAGATCACCGCAAACCTGCCGGTGGTGCGCGAAAGCCTGCCCGAACCGATCCTGAAGCGCTACAACGCCTTCTTCGAGACGGCGGATGGCAAGCTTCTGGAAGCCACGCGCAAGGTCATGCTGATGAATGCCACCGTGACGCCTTCCAAGGATCAGGTGACCGCCTGGGGCAATGCCAACGAAGCGCGGCGCGTTCTGGTTTCCGATCTGGTGGCCCAAAGCGGGCAGGATATGCTCGACAGGATCAATGCCCGACTTCAACAGGCCCAAAGCCAGTTCTACAGCTTCCTTGCTGCCGTCAGCATCATGTTCGTTCTGGTCGTGATCTTTGCCGTCATCGTCATGCGCACCCTGTCGAAGAACATCCGCACCATCGCCACGCGCATGGATGATCTGGCCCATGGCGATACCGAAACCCATGTCGGTCACACCGAGCGCCGCGACGAAATCGGCGCCATGGCGCGGTCGGTCGAGATTTTCCGTCTGGCCGCCATTCGCAATCGCGAACTGGAAGCGCAATCGGAAGAAACCCGCCGCAACAGCGAACGCGAGCGCGAAAGCCTGCAACGCAAGGCCGAGGAAGATGCCGAACGTCGCCTCAATCAGGCAACCGGCGCTCTTGCCGAAGGGCTGAAGCGCCTTGCCGCCGGTGATATGGCCTGCGAAATCCACGACGCCTTCGCGCCGCAGTTCGAGGCGCTGCGTCATGATTTCAACAGTTCCGTCACGAAACTTCGCGACGTGCTGATCACGGTCAGCGAAACGGCCTCCAGCGTCAACAGCGACAGCGCCGAAATCTCGCAAGCTTCCGCCAATCTTTCGAACCGCACCGAGCAGCAGGCGGCATCGCTGGAAGAAACCGCCGCAGCCCTTGAGGAGATTACGGCTATCGTCAGTGCCACATCGCGCCGCACCAGCGACGCCCTGAACGTCGCTCAGGAAGCCAAGAACCGGGCCATCCGCTCGGGCGAGGTGGTGCGAGACACCATCGACGCGATGGAGAAGATCGAGAAAGCCTCCTCTGAAATCGGCAATATTATTGGCGTGATCGACCAGATCGCCTTCCAGACCAACCTTCTGGCGCTGAATGCGGGCGTTGAAGCCGCGCGCGCCGGGGATGCGGGCAAGGGGTTTGCGGTCGTGGCGCAGGAAGTGCGCGAACTCGCCCAGCGTTCGGCGCAGGCCGCTCATCAGATCAAGGCGCTCATCGAGAACTCTGACCATGCGGTGCGCGATGGCGTTCGCCTCGTGCAGGAAACCGGCGCGGGCCTGAACGAGATCGAACGCAGCGTCTTGACCATGCACCAGCATATGGAAGCGATCACGACCGCCGCGCATGAGCAGTCATCGGGTCTTGCCGAGGTCAACTCCGCTGTCAACAACATGGACCAGACCACCCAGCAGAATGCCGCCATGGTGGAGGAAATGACCGCCGCTTCCGCCGGACTTGCCAGCCAGAGCGACCGGCTGGCCGATCTTCTGCAGCGCTTCCGGCTGGGCGGCCCAACCACCGGCCAACGCTACGCGGCGTGATCCTAAAAAACTGAATAGCGACGCGTGACAGCGCCGCATTTGCCTGCCATAAAGACCGCATTGAGAGACAGGGGCGTTCGTCGCAAGACGGGCTGAGAAGCACCCTTCGAACCTGAACCAGATAATGCTGGCGGAGGGAGTCGCTCGGAACACCGGCTCTGGTCTTCGTCTTCCTGCCGCCTGTTCCTCGCCACTTGCTCCGCCCGATACAAGGAGCAAGCCAATGACCCTCACCACCCCAGGTTCCCATCTGGATGCGTTGCGCAACACCGCGCCGCTCGTTCACTGCATCACCAATTACGTGGCCATGAACATCTCCGCCAACGTGCTTCTGGCGGCGGGTGCATCGCCCGCCATGGTGCATGCCACGGAAGAGGCGGGCGAATTTGCCGCCTTCGCCCATGCGCTGTCGATCAATATCGGCACGATTTCACCCGCCTGGGTCGAGGGCATACTGGCGGCGGTGAACGGTGCCAAGGCGGCGGGCAAGCCGTGGGTGCTTGATCCCGTCGCGCATTTCGCCACCGGCTTTCGCCGTGAAACCGTGGCGAAGCTGATGGCGCTGAAGCCCACCGTCATTCGCGGCAATGCTTCCGAAATCATCGCGCTGGCCGGTGGCGCAAGTGCGGCGCAGGGCGTCGATGCACGCGACAGCGTTTCGGCGGCGGAAGCTGCGGCGCGCATGCTTTCGCGGAATGCAGACTGCGTTGTTGCCGTCACCGGCGAGACGGATTTCGTGACTGACGGCGTGCGCGCCGTTTGGATTTCCGGCGGCTCTGCGCTCATGCCGCAGGTAACGGCGCTCGGCTGCTCGCTCTCCTCGCTGGTCGCGGGCTATGTCGGGCTTGAGGGCGCCGACCCGTTTGATGCGACGGTGGCGGCGTGCGCCCATTATGCGGTCGCGGGGGAGGCCGCGGCCCGGGAAGCTGCCGGTCCCGGCAGTTTCCAGCCGCTTTTCCTTGATGCGCTGTCGCTCATCGATGCGGCGACGCTGGATGAACAGGCGCGGATTTTGCCCGCATGAGACCCGCTTTCGACCTTTCGCTCTATCTCGTGCTCGACCCCGATTTATGTGAACCGCTTGGCATGGTGGAAACCACGCGCCTTGCGGTGGCCGGTGGTGCGACCATGGTGCAGCTTCGCGACAAGAAAGCCTCAACCGCCACAATGATCGAGACCGGGCGGGCCTTGAAGCAGGTGCTTTCGGGCAGCGGCGTTCCCCTCATCATCAATGACGATGTGGAGGCGGCGATCGCCTGCGGCGCAGACGGCGTGCATGTGGGGCAGGGGGATATGGCAGCGGCAGCTGTGCGCCAACGGATCGGCCCGGACATGATCCTCGGCCTTTCCGTCACCAGCCTTGCCGAAGCAGAAGCGGCGACATCCGCGCCCGTGGACTATCTCGGCATCGGCCCGGTTCTCGCCACCGGCACGAAGCCGGATCATGCGCCGGTGATGGGGTTTGACGGGCTTGCGACGGCCATCCGCGCCGTTCCAGTCCCCGTGGTCGCCATTGGCGGCCTGAAATACAGCCATATCGAAGCTGTCTTCCAATGCGGGGCACAGGGCATCGCCGTCGTTTCCGCGATTTGCGGCACGCCAGACCCGGAAAAGGCTGCCCGCGACCTTTCGCAGATGATCAGGAGCATCCAGCCATGATTGCCAATGTTCTTTCGATTGCCGGTTCTGACCCTTCCGGCGGCGCTGGGATTCAGGCCGATCTCAAAGCCTTTTCGGCGCGCGGTACCTTCGGCATGGCGGTTTTGACGGCGCTGACCGCCCAGAACACGCAAGGCGTCTCTGCCGTCCAAACCCTGCCGCCGGACTTTGTGGCCGAACAGATCCGTATGGTCTTTGCCGATGTGCGCGTCGATGCCGTGAAGATCGGCATGATCGCCAATGCCGGGATTGCCGAGGCTGTTGCCGATGCGCTCGCGCCGCATCGTGGCGTTCCCATTGTTCTCGATCCGGTGATGATCGCCAAGGGCGGGGCAGCCCTTCTCGACCCCGCAGCGGTGGCGATTGTTCGCGAACGGCTCCTGCCACTGGCGACGCTCATCACGCCGAACCTGCCGGAGGCGGCGGCCCTGATCGACGCGCCGGAAGCCACAAGCCGGGCGGAAATGGAAGCGCAGGCCCGCGCCCTTCTGGAGCGCGGCCCGCAAGCGGTGCTGGTCAAGGGCGGGCATTTGAACCTGCCGCAAAGCCCGGATTTTCTGGCAACAGCGGACCGCAGCCTGTGGTTCGAGGCCGAACGCACCGCGACCCGCAACACGCATGGCACGGGGTGCTCGCTTTCGAGCGCCATCGCGGCGGAACTCGCCAAGGGCTGTGTGGTGGAAGTGGCGGTCGCCCGCGCCAAGGCGTGGCTCGCTGGCGCTATTGCCGAGGCCGGGCAGCTTTCCGTCGGCTCCGGTCACGGCCCGGTGCACCACTTTCACGACCTGTGGAAGGCTTAAGCGGGGACATCCCGGCTGAACAGCGGCGCAGGCAATTGCATTGCCTGTCGCCTACCCGTATTTTCCATGTCGACACCAGAGCATTCCCCATTTTTCTGGAAATGCTCTCTTCGTTTTCGTTTGTCTTTTCGGGAAAACCGGTTCCCACTTTTCCCTGACAAACTTTAAGGACAATGGCATGGCCGAGACGGAACAGACCCCGGTGAATGAACGCAAGCGCGGCTCCGGCGTGAAGATGGTCTACGACATCTTGCGCGACGAGATTCTTGATCTGGTTCTGCCCCCCGGCAGCGCGGTGGACGAGGTGCAGCTGGCCGAACGCTTCGGCATGTCGCGCACGCCCATTCGTGAAGCGCTGGTGCGTCTTTCCGGCGAAGGCTTGATCGATACGCTGCCCAATCGCTCGACCATGGTGTCGAATATCGATTTCCTCAACATGCACACCTATTTCGATGCGCTGACGCTGATGTATCGCGTCACAACGCAGCTTGCCGCGCGGCATCACCGGGCGGAAGACCTCACCATAATCCGCGCCCGGCAGGCGGAGTTTGCCGCTGCCGTGAAGGCACAGGATGCGCTGGCGATGATCGCCACCAATGCGGACTTTCATCTGGCGGTGGCCGAGGCCGGGCAAAACCCTTACTTTACCGGACTTTTCAAGCGGCTTCTGGACGAGGGGCGGCGCATCTTGCGCCTCTATTACCAGTCCTATGAGGATCGTCTGCCACAACGCTTCGTCGACGAGCATGACGAAATGATCGCGGCCATCGCCGCCCGCGACCTTGGCTTATCCGAGCGTCTGGCCCGCATCCATGCCGAGCAGATTGTCGAACAGGTGCGTAAATTGCTGGTGCGCGAAGGGCGTCTCGAGATAGCCCTGTAGCTCTGCATTTTTCTTGTCGACAAATAAAATACAAGAGAGTAAAAGAGCTTCATGAATTTTGAAGCGAGGCGGCGCGTGGCGTCTTGTCCTCGTCAAACGCCAAGGAGCGCGACATGGCAGCCGAAATCTTCACGGGTGTGATCCCGGCTTTGATGACCCCCTGCACGGCAGACCGCCAGCCAGATTTTGACCTTCTGGTCGCCAAGGCCAAGGATCTGATCGCCGCCGGCATGTCGGCGGTCGTTTATTGCGGCTCGATGGGCGACTGGCCGCTTCTGACCGATGAGCAGCGCATGGAAGGTGTTGCCCGCCTGACGGCGGCTGGCATTCCGGTTGTGGTTGGCACCGGCGCCATCAACACCAAGTCGGCGGCGGCCATTGCCGCGCACGCCCAGAAAGTGGGTGCCAAGGGCCTGATGGTCATCCCGCGCGTGCTGTCGCGTGGCTCGGTGATTGCCGCCCAGAAGGACCATTTCAAGGCCATTCTCTCTGCCGCCCCGGACCTTCCGGCCATCATCTACAACAGCCCCTATTATGGCTTTGCGACCCGCGCCGACCTGTTCTTCGCGCTGCGCGCCGAGCATCCGAACCTCGTCGGTTTCAAGGAATTCGGCGGTCCGGCTGATATGCGTTACGCCGCGGAAAACATCACCAGCCGTGACGACGAAGTGACGCTGATGATCGGCGTCGATACCGCCGTTTTCCATGGCTATGTGAATTGCGGGGCCACGGGTGCCATCACCGGCATCGGCAATGTGCTGCCGAAGGAAGTGCTGCATCTGTGCAAGCTTTCGCAGGCTGCCGCCAAGGGCGATGCGGATGCCCGCGTTCGCGCGCTGGAGCTGGAACAGGCGCTCGCCGTTCTCTCCTCCTTCGATGAAGGCCCGGACCTCGTCCTGTTCTTCAAGCACATGATGGTGGTGAAGGGTAACCCGGAATACACGCTGCACTTCAACGAGACGGACGTGCTCTCCGACAGCCAGCGCGGCTATGTGGAAGCCCAGTTGAAGCTCTTCGACGCCTGGTATGGCGAATGGAGCAAGCTGCCGGGTGCCGTTCAGGCCTGCAAGCCTTAAGACCAACATTTCCCAAGACGAAGATGGCCCGCCTCTGAGCGGGCCGTCGGACGAACAAAGGTCGAAACCTCTCCTTTCGTCATGGTCGGGCTTGACCCGACCATCCATACACCCTTGGGTTTGTGGACCCTCGGATCGAGCCCGAGGATGACGGAAGAGAGCGTTGTAAGGCGTGCCTTGAACCTCAATGGTTACGCCGCTCGCACCGTTTTATTTGGGCGAAACGCAACGCTGCCCCGCCTCGCGCACCACATCGGCGACGCGGGCGAATTGCCCGTCGAGCGGGCTGGTCTTGCGCCACACCATGCCAATAGTGCGCGAAGGATGCGGCGCTGGCAGGCGCGCCACCGAAACGGTGGCCGAACGTGTTTCAATCGGCACCGCCATTTCGGGAATGAGGGTCACGCCAATTCCGGCCCCCACCATCTGCACCAGCGTGGAAAGCGAGCTGCCCTCCATCATATTGCGGGCCACCGTGCCCGACAGATTGCAGAAGGACAGCGCCTGATCGCGGAAGCAATGGCCTTCCTCCAGCAGCAGCAGGCGCATTTCCTGCAACATCTCCGGGTTGGGAACAGGCTTGTCGGCATCTTCGGGCGGGCGCACGAGAATAAATTCCTCACTGAAAAGGGGCGTTTCGAACAGTGCCGGTTCCGACACCGGCAACGCCACAATCGCCACATCCAGCCGCCCTTCGAGCAGGTCCTCGATCAGCTTCTGCGTTACCGCCTCACGCGGGCGAAGATCAATGCCGGGAAAACGCAGCGTCAGTTGCTTGATCACATCCGGCAGCAGATAGGGCGCGACCGTCGGGATCACGCCAATGCGCAAGCGACCGGCCAGCGGCGCTTGTGAGGCACGCGCCAGATCACCCAGCTCATCAACGGAGCGCAAGATTTCCTTCACCCGCAGCGCGAATTCCTCCCCGAAGGTTGTCAGTCGGATTTGCCGGGCGCTGCGCTCCACCAGCGATGCGCCGAGCAGGTCTTCCAGTTCCTTGATCTGCACGGAAAGGGCGGGCTGGGAAATGGAACAATCATCCGCCGCCCGGCCAAAATGCCCGAGGCGGGCCAGCGCATCGAAATAGCGAAGGTGCTTCATGGAAATACCAATCATTGGAATAACCTATCGTACCAGTAAGAAAATGCAATTATATTTTATGATTTTTCTTTGTTACGACTCCTTCAACGGCAGCCGGAACCGGCGGGCCGGATGGCGCGTTCTGTCCTTTTGAAGGAGCCTGGAGCGATGCCATGGGCGAGGAACAACAAAGGAGAAAACCGATGAACGAGCATGTGACGAAGACGGGCAAATGTCCCGTCATGCATGGCGCTGTAACCGTGGCCGGGCAGTCCAACACCGACTGGTGGCCGAACGCGCTGAACCTCGACATTCTCCACCAGCACGACACGAAGACGAATCCGCTCAAAGGTTTTGATTATCGCGAAGCCGTGAAGACCCTCAACTATGAGGAGCTGAAGAAGGACCTCAACGCGCTTCTGACCGACAGCCAGGACTGGTGGCCGGCGGACTGGGGTCATTACGGCGGTCTCTTCATCCGCATGGCATGGCACGCCGCCGGTTCCTACCGCATCGCCGATGGTCGCGGCGGCGGCGGCACGGGCAACCAGCGCTTTGCACCGCTCAACTCATGGCCGGATAACGTTTCGCTCGACAAGGCGCGCCGCCTGTTGTGGCCGATCAAGCGCAAGTATGGCAACCGCCTGAGCTGGGCCGATCTCATCATTCTGGCCGGAACCGTTGCCTATGAAAACATGGGCCTCAAGACCTTCGGCTTTGCCTTTGGCCGCGAGGATATCTGGCATCCGGAAAAGGACACCTATTGGGGTGCTGAAAAGGAATGGCTGGCCCCGTCCGACGCCCGCTATGGCGATGTGAACGACCCGAAGACCATGGAAAACCCGCTGGCTGCCGTGCAGATGGGCCTCATCTACGTGAACCCGGAAGGCGTGAACGGCAAGCCCGATCCGCTGAAGACGGCGGCCATGGTGCGCGAAACCTTTGCCCGCATGGCCATGAACGACGAGGAGACGGTGGCACTCACCGCCGGTGGCCACACCGTGGGCAAGACCCATGGCAATGGCGACGCCAAGGCTCTTGGCGCTGACCCGGAATCCGCCGATGTTGAAAATCAGGGCCTTGGCTGGGCGAACCCCAACATGAACGGCAAGGCAAGCCGCGCCGTGACCTCCGGCCTTGAGGGCGCATGGACCACGCATCCGACGCGCTGGGACAACGGCTTCTTTGAAATGCTGTTCGGCCACGAATGGGAGCTGCGCCGCAGCCCGGCGGGTGCCCAGCAGTGGGAGCCGGTTTCGATCAAGGACGAGGACAAGCCGATTGATGCCTCCGATCCGTCGCAGCGTCACAATCCGATGATGACGGATGCCGACATGGCGATGAAGGTGGACCCGATCTACCGTGAAATCTCGTTGAAGTTCCTCAATGATTTCGATACCTTCTCGGATGCCTTTGCCCGTGCCTGGTTCAAGCTGACCCATCGCGACATGGGCCCGAAGGCCCGCTACATCGGCCCCTATGTGCCGGCTGAAGACCTGATCTGGCAGGACCCGGTTCCGGCTGGCCGCACGGATTACGACGTGGCCGCTCTCAAGGCGAAGATTGCCGCCTCCGGTCTCTCGCTTGCCGATATGGTGACAACGGCCTGGGACAGCGCCCGCACCTTCCGCGGTTCGGATATGCGCGGCGGTGCCAATGGCGCACGCATTCGCCTTGCGCCGCAGAAGGATTGGGAAGGCAATGAGCCCGCCCGTCTCGCCCGTGTGCTTTCGGTTCTCGAACCGATTGCGGCTGCGAGCGGAGCCAGCCTTGCTGATGTGATCGTTCTGGCCGGCAATGTCGGCGTCGAGCAGGCCGCCAAGGCGGCGGGCTTCGACATCACCGTGCCGTTTGCGCCGGGCCGGGGTGACGCCACCGCCGAGCAGACGGACGCCGAATCCTTTGCCCCACTGGAGCCGATCCATGACGGTTTCCGCAACTGGCTAAAGAAGGATTACGTCGTCAGCCCCGAAGAACTGCTTCTCGACCGGGCGCAGCTGATGGGCCTGACGGCACCGGAAATGACCGTGCTTCTCGGCGGTCTTCGCGTCATCGGCGCGAACCATGGCGGTGCAAAGCACGGCGTTCTGACGGCGCGCGAAGGGGCGCTCACCACGGACTTCTTCGTGAACCTCACCGACATGGCCAACACCTGGGCCAAGGCGGGCGACCATTATGAAATCCGCGACCGCAAGACGGGTGCCGTGAAGTGGACGGCGAGCCGCGTCGATCTGGTCTTCGGCTCGAACGCCATCCTTCGCGCCTATGCGGAAGTCTACGCCCAGGACGACAGCGCCGAAAAGTTCGTGAATGACTTCACCGCCGCCTGGGTCAAGGTCATGAACGCCGACCGTTTCGACCTCACCTGACCGACAATAAGCCCTGCCTCATTCTCATGGGGCAGGGCATTTCCATCTCAGACTGACGGACACATCCGGCTCATGGGCCGCTGCTTGGTCTTTCGCCTGCATGGCCGCTCGCGCGGCGCGGGCCAGAAAGCCGGATCGCGTCAACCCTTCGGCTTCTGCAAAGGCATCCACTTCCCGCAGCACATCCTCAGGCAGGGTGATGTTGATGCGGACCGCCTTGCGGGCATCCGCCTTCAGCGATACGAGGATCGCCACGCCATCCTTGTGATCAGGGTCAGCCATCACGGCTTCGAGGTTAGAGGGTTCGGGAATAGCCTCTCCATCCTCGACCATGCCTTCGACATGGAGCGCCAGCGCCTCCTCGGCCATACGGCGCGCATCATCAAGATCCGTTCCAGCCGTCACCACGCCCGGAAAATCGGGAAAGGAGACGCCGTAATCACTCTCCGCATCCTTGTGGATCAATCCGATATAATTGCGCATGGCGCTCACCTCAGTTTCAGACCTGATTGTTTCTCGATGCTCTTCAGCGTTCCAAGAGGAATGTCCCGCTTGGGATGAGGCACCGTCACGCGACCCGGTTTAAACGGATGCTTGAATTGGACATGACTGCCTTTGGTGGCAACCTCAGCCCATCCGTCTGCCTTCAGGGCCGAGATAATGTCGCCACTTTTCATGTGTGTATCAATACACACTTTCGACTGTTATGCAACCATCCTGTCAGGGGATGCCCTATCGAGGCATCACGGCCCGGCAAAGACTTTCAGCCGCTCTTCCAGCCGTTCGATGGTGGCCACATCGGCATTGGCGAAGGCAAAGCGCAGATAGTCATCCTGTCCCTCGCCGAAATAGGTGCCGGGGATGGAGACAATACCCGCCTGCCGGGCCAGATGTTCGGCCACCTTTTCCGACGAGACACCCTGAAACGGGTGGCGGATATAGGCAAAATAGGCGCCAATCGCACCGATCTCCCAGCCCTCGACGTTGCCCAGAACCGTCTTCAGCGCCTCCGTTCGGCGGGCGATTTCAGCCCGGTTCTCCATACGCCAGTCGTCAAGCGCGGGCAGAGCCTTGGTCAGGGCCATCTGGGCGGCGCGCGGCGCGCAAATCTGCACATTGTCCATGATCTTGGCGATCTGGCGGATGGTTTCCGCCCCCGCCGTGATCGCCCCCAGCCGATGGCCGGGAATGCAGAAGGATTTCGAGAAGGAGTAAAGCCCGATGAGGTTTTCCTCCCAACCCGGCAGGCTGAACAGGCCGTGCGGTGCGCCATCCCCCGGCAGAAAATCGCGATAGGTTTCATCAAGCAGCAGCCACACACCCTTTTCCCGGCAAAGCGCGAAAATCTCGGCCACCAGTTCGGGCGGATAGACCGCCCCGGTCGGGTTGTTCGGCGTGATGAGCGCCAGCGCCCGGATGCCGGAATGAAGGGCCACCTTCAACGCCGCCACATCCGGCAGAAAGCCGTTTTCAGGATCGCAGGGCGTCAGCTCCACTTTCACGCCCATCATGGACAGCGTCGTCTCATGATTGAAATAGAAGGGGTTGGTAACCAGAACGCTTTCGCCTGCCCCGGCAACCGCCAAGGCCGCCACGATGAAGGCCTGATTGCAGCCAGACGTGATCTGGATGTTTTCGGTGGCGAACCCGGCCCCGTAAAGCCCGGCCACATGGGTGGCATAGGCGGCCCGCAGCGCCGTTTCCCCCTCAATCGGCCCATAGCCGGTGGAGGCGGTGGAGGCCGAGGCCTCGCCCAGCCATTTCAGCATATCGGCATGGGGCGGATAGCCGGGAACGGCCTGCGACAGGTCAATCAGCGCGCCGCGCGATCCATCATAGGCGCGCGCCCAGGCGTGAACCGAAGGGATCGGGGGCGGAGCAAGGCGTTCAACCAGCGGATTATAGCGGGGCATCAGAATTCACTTCCTTCAAAAGCAGGCGTCAGGCGCGGGGCGTGCCGTATTCAACGAGGGCGCGCTCCAGCATATCGACAAAGAAATCAGCGCTTTCCTGCGTGAGGCACAGCGGCGGCTTGATCTTCAGCACGTTGAGGTAATCGCCGGTCGGCTGCATGATGACGCCGAGTTCCAGAAGACGATTGCAGATATCCATCGTCTCTTCCGTGGCCGGTTCCAGCGTGACGCGATCACGCACAAATTCCGCACCAAGATAAAGCCCCATGCCATGCACCGCGCCCAAGAGCGGGAACCGCTGACCGAGCGCTTCGAGCCGCGCCTTCAGGTGATCCCCCACACGGCGCGCATTGCCGTAAAGGTCTTCATCACGGTGAATATCGAGAATGGTAAGGCCCACGGCGCAACTGACCGGGCTGCCCCCCGCCGACGAGAAGAAATAGCCCTCGTTTTCCAGCGCATCGGCAATGGCGCGGGTGGTGATGACCGCGCCCAGCGGATGCCCGCCGCCCATGCCCTTGGCAATGGTGATGATATCGGGAACGACACCCTGCTGTTCCACGCCCCACATGTAATGGCCCATGCGGCCATAGCCCACCTGCACCTCATCGGCGATGCAGATGCCGCCGCGCGCGCGCACCGCCTCATAAACCTTGGCGAGATAGCCGGGCGGCAAGGGCACGCCACCGGCATTGCCATAGACCGGCTCGCAGATGAAGCCGCCGAGCTTTTCGCCCCGCGCTTCGATGGCGTCGATGACCTTCAGCACCTCGCCCGCATAGGCCGCTGTGCTCTCCGGTCCACGATAGGGGCCGCGATAGGTATTGGGCGACAGCACGGGATGCACCCAGCCGGGCCGGGTGGTAAGCGCTGCCGGATTATCGGCAATCGAGGTGGACACGGCATCCGCCCCTACCGTCCAGCCGTGATAGCCTTCAAGCAGGCAGACCATGTTGCGCGCACCCGATGCCGCCCAGGCCAGACGAATGGCAAGGTCGTTGGCTTCCGAGCCGCTGTTGACGAGGAAGACCGTATCAAGCCCCTCCGGGGCCAGTTCCGCCAGCCGCGCCGAGAAGGTGGCGACCACGCCGTAATGAAAGCGGGAATTGGTGTTGAGCCGCGACCACTGCCGCCATACCGCTTCCGCCAGACGCGGATGGCCGTGGCCAACGGTCGACACGTTATTGACCATATCGAGGAAGCTGCGGCCCTCGACATCAAACATATGTTCGCCGCGCCCGCGCTCGATCTGCGGCGGATGGGCATAGTAATTCTTCTGCGTGGCGGCGAAATGCTTGCGCCGCGTCGCCATCAGGTCATCGTTTCGCGGCTTGGGCGCGTCGCAATCAAAGCCCAGAAGCGGGCGCGGGGAGGGGCAGAGATGCGCCCAGGCCGACGCCATCTGGGGCTGCACGAAGGCGGGCGGCACGAGGCCCGCAACGGTGCAAAGCTGAACGGAAAGACGACCATTCGCCCCGACAAAACCGAGCGGCTGGCCCGCCTCAAGCACCTCACCTTCGGCAAGGCCGGTTTCCACTCCGCCCAGATGCAGCGAAAGCGCATCCCCCTGCAGCACAAGGCCGCTTTCGCTGCGGCGCAAGACACCGTTAAACGGGGCAGACACCGCCGCTCCATCTGGCAGCACTAGGCGAACACCCAGTGCGAACGTTTCCGCAGCGTCTGCCGAAAGGCGCTTCACCCGCGTCAGGCAATATTCGCCATAGCGCGTTGCCGCATGGCCGGTGCCAAGCGCCTCCTCCGCCAGAAGGTGTTCTTCCGTGGCGGGAGAAAGGTCGAAAATCTCATCCAGCAGGTCGCTTGTCACATCCAGCGGAACCGGGCGGAAGAGGGCCGGATCGGTCTGGGCAAGAAGCGGTACGGCCGAAATCTCTGGCGCGGCCAAAGGCTTGCCCAGCGCCTCGACAATGGCCGTTTCCATCAGTTCAAACGGCACCGAGGTCGCGACCTCAAGAATGCGGCGCTCATGCTCGGCATTCCCGGCGATATAGTCGTTATCCGGATCAAAGCTTGCCTGATGTTCGGCACTGGCCACCAGAACCAGAGCACGCAGCACAATCAGCGGCCAGAGTGCGGCGATTTCGGCGTCGTTCAGCGGACGAACCGCATGGAAGGCGCGCACCGCGGGCAGAATGATGAAGGGATCGCCATGATGAAGCAAAGCGGAGGCCGTGACGGCCAGTTCGGCCACCAGCCAGCCATGGGTGAGGTCGCCGAAATCAATCACGCCATCGGGGCGGGCATAGGCCGTCACCACATTGTCATCGGTAATGTCGTTGTGGACCGGCTGGATGCGCAGGCTGGCCTTGAGGGGGCCAAGCCGCGCTGAAGCCGCATCCAGAATCCGGGCGAAAAAGGCCTGCCGATCCGCCCCGGCAATTGCGGGCAGAAGACCCCGCACCACCGCTTCGGCAAGGCGCATATCCCATTGAAGTTCGCGCTCCAGACCCGGATGAGTAAAATCCTCAAGCGCTCGCGACAACGAGCCCGCCAGATGACCGAAGGCGGCAACCGTATCCTCTGCCAGATAGCGCCGACGGGTCAGCGGCTCGCCTTCCAGATAGGTGAGCAGGCGGTAACGCAACGCCTGACCGCGAAGCGTCACTTCGCCCAGTTCGCGGCCTTCGAGATCCTTGACCACGCGCGGCAGGCGCACGTCGCACAAGCGTCCGGCCAGCCAGCCAAAGGCAGCGTTCTGGGCCTCAAGCTCCGGCGCGGCATAGGCAGCGGAGGAAAGCTTCAAAACGAAGCGGCCCTGATCCGACGAAATGCGAAAATTGCGATCCTGCTGGCTGCCAAGTTCGATGATCGGCCCTGACAACCCGTAGCGCTCGAAGAGCAGCGTCGCCGCTTCTTCAGCCGAGACATCCGGACGGGGAAGCGAACTGCGGGACAGGAAATCGGACTTCATCGGGCACCCTCGGTATTTTCTATTTTCCTCATGGTTAGAGTATTTGGGGCAGGGGTGTGAAGCGGTTTCTTAGCGCGACGCGGGAATTTAGGCTCGCCTACTGGAAAGCGCCACCGGCTTGTCGCAGACAATACTCATCCGCCAGCGAGACCTTGAGAAGCTCAAGCCCCTAAATGGCCAGCAGTTCCTCCGGATAGAGGTTCTGCGGGGCCTCGCCGTCCGTTCCGGCATAATCGTAGAGTGAGAGGCTCGTCTTGCCGCCGATGTCGAAGGCGGCCTGAACCGAGAAGTCACCGCCGGTGGTGACGGAAAGCTTCCCGCCAGCGGCAAGCTCCGCGCCGATCAGGCTCGTATCTTCACCGGAGACAAGCGAAAGATCGAGTTCGGCAAGGGCGGCGGTGCCGGTGTTGATGGCGCTCGATGTGGTGTTAGACGTGGTGGAGCCGAGGAGGCCGCCGAGGATCGAGCGCTTCGTGTAACTGTGGCTCTCGGAGATGTCGGTGAAGGTGCCCGCGAGAATGTCGCCTTCAATCGCCTTGAGATCGATATCGCCGCCTGAGGAAACGAGGCGCGAACCGGCTGTGATGATGTCACCAGCCTGCGCCGTCACGGCCATATCGCCGCCGGTGGAGATCGACACGCCGGTATGGGTCAGCGTCTTCTCCGAGACGGAGGTCACCTTCTTGGAAAGGAAATTACCCTTCTTGGAAGAGGACGCATAGGAATAGAGGTCCTGCGCGGCGGTCATCACGACACTGTCGCCCGCCGCAAGATCGAAGGTGCCTGCGGCGTCAATCAGCGTGCCGACGAGGGTGGCGTTGCCGCCTGCAGCAGCGTTCACCTGTCCACCGGAGATGAGTGAGGTGATGTGGCTGGTATGTAGAATGGCCGGCTACAGGGCCATCACCGCCGCCAGCAGCAGTGAAATTGCCCGGTTTAGAATCGACAGAGTCGTCGCCGACACAAATTTAATACATGATTACAATCAACTGTTGTTCGAACCCGGAGAGACGAGAAAATTCAAAGATTCTTCTTTGATTCCCACACGTCCGGCCAGTCGCCGAATTTCATCTAGCTCCTGCACCGAAGGCAATACATCGTACTCACATAGCTGAACACACAGATTCTCTAGCGCAATACCCCATTCATTGTGGCGAGCTAAAGCCCGGCATTCTTCTATAAATTCAGTTGGAAGTTTCCCAGAGAACTGCTCTATGACCATGATAGTGTGCTCTTCAATGTTCATGACTTGCTGCCTCAATACTGGGGGAAACCGGTGATAATGCCTTCGCCAGCGGGCTCGATAACAACTCTAACGGATACCCCATCCACTATCGGTAAGTTTCCACTTGAATCTGTTACGATAAAGCGTGCTGGTTTGCCCGATTTCGTATATAGACCTCCATTCCCGGTCTGAGCCTTCCAGCTAAGATTTGGATTGGTTGCGATGTCTGAAATGGTGGTCATTATCATATCCGCGTCCCAGCTTTGAGGGAAAGCGGTTTTTCCTGCACCACCCGGCCACAAGTGACCGCCGCCCGTGGAGTCGCCGTACAAAATATGAGTAGTGCGTGCTTCACTGGCTAAGTTAGTAGCTGGATCAACCAGCGGCTTAATCACTGTATTCTTTGTTACTTTTACCGCATCGGCGATGTCGTCGCCATATCCTGCTGTTGTCCCGGGTACTGCGAGGGCGATGCAACTGATAGTATCGCCATCGGCGCAGGCTTGCAGGTCGCCGACGGAACCGGCGGTTTCGACCGCCATCAACGCACGCAGGCAAAGCGGGCTGGCAAGGCAGGCAGCGGCGATCTCCGGGGTGAGAGCAGCACCGGCCGTACCGGCCAGAACCAGCAACCCGAGCTTCCTGAGACTATCTTCCGTTTGAAGGTCACCGATCTCGTTGATGGCGGCCCTGCATTCGGCGGTTGTTTCGCCGCCGCAGATATGATTGCGGAACAGCAGCGCATCATTCACCGGAACGCCGTAATAGGCCTCAATTTGGAGCAAGGCATAGGCATTGGGATCGCTGACCGTGCCGACCGGCATACGGTTTACCATGTACTGGCGTAGTTCAAGCGCCTTGGTGCGAGCCTCGGCGATGGCATTCACATGCCTGTCAACGCAGGCATAATCGTTGGCCTCCATGCAATCGATGAAGTTCTGCTGGTTCTCCGCATAGATTTCGCTGAAGCCGCCTTCCTGCCACACACGCTCCGCGCAACTCTTGTAGTCGGCCGCAGCTTCGCAGGCTTTCAATGCTTTTTCGTATGCTTCGAGATCATGCAGGCCGAGGTAATTGTTCTTGATCGCGGACTGAGCAATCGAGGATGCGGTGTTGACATTCTCAGCCTTGCCTTCGGAGAAAACATAACCGGCAACAGCACCCCACAGGGAGGCCATCCGAACGGCTTGCTCCTGCCATTCACCGAAGGCCGCCTGATAGCTTTTGTCGTTACCGTAATCCTGCCTTAAGGGCTTGGTGCCGCTGAGCGTCCCCGCGAACACACTCTGTGCGATGGCGGCCGCGGCGCCTGCGGCGCAGGCATTTCCTGTTGCAGAAGCGGCGGCGCAGCCTGCCAAGCCATGCAGCAGGGCATGCGGCAGGGAGCCTTCGGCAAGCCCGAGGTCACCGATCTCGAATTGCACATCCGCCATGGCCAGATTGACGACGGTGTTCAGCAGCGCCTTTGAAAAGCCCGTTCCGAAGTCCGTGCCGTAGACGATCGAAGACAGGCCCGACGAGATAGCGCCATCGAGCGCACCGTTGAGAATGCCGCCAAGCGAGAGGTTGCCATTGC
>Ga0209794_1000445_pt1 | contig 62950 bp, 54 predicted proteins | sample EBPBio232013_DNA_FD_185869 | JGI IMG/M metagenome (GOLD analysis project Ga0209794, IMG submission 185869) | Wastewater treatment Type I Accumulibacter community from EBPR Bioreactor in Madison, WI, USA - Reactor 1_5/23/2013_ DNA (SPAdes)... | ecosystem: Engineered > Bioreactor > EBPR >...
GACGTCGGTGAAGGAGAGCTGCTCACTGTCCACGACCTCATCATTTCCCGACCCGCCCGGCCGAGCCAGCCACCAGGCCGCACAGTCCTAAAGATCAGCGCTTCCCTAGGGCCGCGACGAGGGTCCAGATCTTGAAGGTCGAACCGGCCTGCATACCCGCCTTCGTGGCGACATTGAAATAGCCGAGGTCGCCCGAGCCATAGGTCCCGCCGCCATAGAGGGCCCGGATGGCGCCGTCGCCCGGGGCGATCGCGGCTAGCCCGACGTGCAGGTCGGTGACGCCCTGCGGCATCCGCGCCGCGACGGCAGCCTTGGCCGCGTCCTGGGCGCGCTTGTCGATGGTCGTCGTGATGCGATAGCCACCGCGGGCCAGGTCGTCATCAGTCAGGTCCAGCTTGGAGCGCAACTCACCGCGCACCATCTCGGAGATGAAGCCCTCGGGTCCAGTGGCCGTGCGCGTTGCGGCGGGCTTGATCGTCGTCGGGAACTTCGCTTTCGCCCGCTCGGCTGGCGTGAGCCAGCCCTGCGAAACCATCCCGTCCAGGACGTATGCCCAGCGTTCCTGGGCGTTGCGCTTCTGGTCGGCACCAAGGCGCGGGTCGTAATACGACGGGCCCCGGATGACGCTGGCGAGGAGCGCCCCCTGGGAGACATCTAGGTTTTGGACGCTGGTGCCGAAGTAGGCGAGCGAGGCCTTCTGGATGCCCGAGGCGCCGCGGCCGTAATAAATGGTGTTGAGGTAGTTCGCCAGGATCTCGTCCTTGGAGAGTTGCTGGTCGATCTTGATCGAGATCAGCACCTCCTTAGCCTTGCGCTGCAGGGTGCGGTCCTGGGTGAGGTAGTAGTTCTTGACGTACTGCTGCGTGATCGTCGAACCACCCTGCTGCGGCCCGCCGCGCAGCCCCACCCAGACCGATCGGGCGATGCCCTTGGGCGAGATGCCGTTATTGGAATAGAAGCTGCGATCCTCGGCGGCAAGGAAGGCCTCCTGAACCGCCTTGGGTATGCGGTCGATCGGCACGATCGTGCGATTGCCGTCAGCCTCCGCGAACCGGTCCAGGACGGTCTTGCCATCGCTGTAATAGATGATCGATTCCTGCTGCAGCACCTGCGGGTTGGGCTTGGGGATGGGCGTCATCGCATAGGCGACGACGAGCCCGGCACCGCCGAGCAGCCCGAGGGTGAACAGGGTCCACAGAGTCCGCCGCAACCACCGCCGCTTGCGCTTGGGTGGCGTGGCCGGGGTGGTCCTGGAGGTGGTGCGAGGGGAGGGCATGGTGGCTTCCGGAGTCGGGGCACGAGGTAAAGGCGCTCCGCGTCGGGCGCCTGATCAGTATGACGCCGCACCCTGACAACGGGTTGCCCCCGCGATCGTGTGACCCCCGCCGCACCCGCCATATGCCGATCGCTCAGCGCCGCTCGAAGACCAAGAGGGTCGTGCCTTCTCGGGTCCGCACGATCAGCTCACGGTCAGCGCCCATCCAGTATTGGTACGCCTGATCCAGCCCCATCTCCACCAAGCCCGGCAGCCCCGGGCAGGCAAAGGGGAGGCTGAAACCCAGCGGTTCGCGATCCGCGACATACCCATCGATGACCAGGGCAGTGCCTTGGCCAGCACAGCCGCTCATAGTCCAGTACCGAGCGGTGTTGCTCGCTGATCCGAAGGAGATTTCTAGCGGTTCGCTCGTAACGGGATACCGGAGGCGCCAATCCTCGCGTAGGTCATCCGCCGAGGCCGGCCGCACCGGCGTGACCGAGGGCGCGTGACCCCATACGGATTCGGGGGGTTGGGTGCTGAGGGTGAGTAGGCCGCTCGCCTCGCTCACAAACATCAGCTCAGCCCGCGTCATCGCGATCTCCCGCACGCTTTCCAGGGTCGCGATCAGGCTCCGCACCGACGGGGGGGCCTTCGCACAGCCCGTGAGCGACGGATCTCCCGCTTCATTGGCGACAACCTCCCCCGCGTCGCCCAGCGCGATATTGCGCATGATGAGTCCGCAGGGAGTGTTGATGATGGCAAGGACGCGCCCCTGACGACCCCTGATGAAGACCGGGATGGGATCGCTTCCCCCCGAGTTGGTCCACCACAGTCCCGACACCGTCTCGGCAGCCAGCACCTCCGAGCGCACCAAGGGCCCCACGGCGGGCCCGGCTTCGGGGGTCGCCTGCAGGTTGACCATCCCAGCGGGGCCAAGGAGGAAGATGCCGCGATCCGGAGCTAGCCTGCCCAGCGCCTCGCTGGCCTTCAGCGCTGCGATCGCTGCGCCTTCGTTGGGGAGCAGGCGACACGACGATCCGTTCGAGAATCGCGGCTCCGATGACACCTGGCGATCGGTGAGCCGGCCGCCGGGCTGGATCGTGGCCGTCAACGAGGCGAGTACGCACTCCCCTTCCGCGCTCTCCGGCCGCACCAGGCTCACTTCGGCCCGATTCGCTGCGATGGTCCCGCGCAGGTGGAGCCACGGCGCCGGGTTCCGCACTAGCAGTCCGTCCGACTGGCCGTCGCCCACGGCGATCACGGCGTAGTCAATGGACCCCCTCGCCGGGACCGCGCGGACCGGCAGGTCCGAGCTCTGTGCCCGCGTGAGGCGCAAGAACTCCTTGCCGCCATTGCGGACGATCAGGGTGTCCGGGCCTTGCGGCGTAATGACCGAGCCCGGCCACACGCCCGACAGCACCGTCGGGTCGTAGCAGTCGTCTGTGCCCTTCGGCGGCATGGCGCCATTGCTCGGGCCGTAGTCGCCGGCTCCAAAGGAGCCCGTCTGAGGATCCCAGCCGAAGAAGCCGCCGACCACGACGCAGCCGGCGTCGGCGCGCCACCAGCCGCTCTCACCGAAGGTGATCCGCGAGCGCGCGGCCTCTTCGGCGGTGCGCGGCACGCCGTCACTGGCGCTGGTCTCCCAGGTGCCCGCGAGCGGCGAATAACGCACTGTGGCATTGGTACTCGTCGTTGCCGGGGGTGAGGTGGGGTCGCTCTCTCGCCGGTCCAGGACGGCCGAGCCGAGCGCGACGGCGCCGACGAGAGCGGCGGCGGCCGCAAGGGCGAGCCCGGCCACGGCATACCTGCTGCGCCGCGGGCTCGGGGCACTCTCGATGCGCTGCTCCCAGGCGGACGGATCGAAGTCGATCTCATCGGCGCGGTCGGACAGCAGGGTCCGCAGGCGGTCTTCGAGGTCGGTCATGACGGTTCTTCCTCTCGCAAGATGGCGAGCGCGCGGGCGGCGGTGGATCGCACGGTGCCGGTGCGTATGCCGAGCAGTTCGCCGATGCTCGCGTCGTCGAGATCGGCGTAGTAGCGCAGGACGAGAACGTCACGCATGCGTGGGGCGAGGATCGAAAGGCGTTGCCAGAGAGCTTGATCCGAGTCGACGCGTTCCTGGTCCCCAATTACTCGGGCTTCTCGGATGCTCGCCGGGTCGATGGGGCGCTCGGTGCTGGAGCGGCGCCGGTGGTTGCTCGTATGCCGATTCACCAGCATCCGTCGCGCATAGGCGTGCGGCACGTGGCTCTGCGACACCTTGGTCCAGTGGCGGTAGATGTCGGTCAGCGTGTCCTGCAGCAGATCGTCGGCGTCGTGCCGGTTGCCCGTGAGGAGGAAGGCGAGGCGCAGCAGGGCGTGACCGTTCGCGGCGAGGAAGGCCTCGAAGGGCGGCTCGGGCGCGCGCCGCGGCAACTCGCTCACGCGTCCTCCCGTCACCTCGTGTTGGCGTGTGCCCATGTCCTGGCTCCGATGATCACTGATCCCACACAAGAAGAGACGCAGCGAGCCGCCGGATCCGCTGCTTCGCGGGCCAGGGGTGACGATTGTCAGGGCAGAGGGATGCCCACCTGGGCGCGGATCTCGTCCATCACCCGCAGCAACCGGATGGAGTCCGCGATCGGGCGAACCGGGGAGGAGGTTTCGCCGGCGGCGATATGCCGGGCGACGGCGGCCGCCTGGAAGTGCAGGCCGCCTTCGTGGGCGGAGCGCTCCTCGTCATACCTCATCCGCGCGCCAGCGCGAGTGGTGTAGGTGAAGCCGCCCGGTTGGTAGAACGGGCCGTCGACGACGATGGTCGCGTCCAGGCCGGCGAAGGTCGCCGTGGTCGGGGTCTCCCCGACGATGGAGGTATGCAGTGCGGCCAGCCCCCCGCGGGTCGACTCCATCGTTATGGCGAGCTGGCCGTTGATGCCGTTGGGCGCAGGCGCACCATTAGCGCTGATCTGCGCCGGGTCACCGAGCGCCCAGAGGGCGATGGAGAGCGGATAGGTCGCCATATCGAAGATCGGGCCGCCGGCGAGAGCGGGATCGAAGATGCGGTGATCGGGGGTGAAGTATTCGCCCATATCCGCGAGCACCGCGTCGATCGCCATGTCGGCCATCAGTTGCGTGAGCACGTCGTACTTCGGCAGGAACAGCGTCCAAAACGCTTCCATACAGAAAACCCCCGCTGCCGCAGCGTGATTCGCGATATCTTGCGCCTGGGCTTCGTTGACGGCGATGGGTTTCTCGATCAGAACATGCTTGCCCGCGGCGATGGCGAGCAACGCGTGCTCGTGGTGGAAGTTGTGCGGCGTCGCGACATAGATGATGTCGACCTGCGGGTCGGCGACGAGCGCTTCGTAGGTCCCGTGCGCGACCGGTGCGCCCACGGCCGCGGCGAAGCGGTCCGCGCCGGCCTGGGTGCGCGAGCCCACGGCATACACCTGCTGGGTCGTATGCCGTCGCAGCGCCGTCGTGAACCTCTCCGCGATCCAGCCGGTCCCGAGGATTCCCCAGCGCAGCGCGGGCGCTTCGCGGGGATCGAGCGTGCGCGCGACGGGCAGGCTGGGCATCGGGAGTCCTTTCGGCGGGCTATCGACTTGAGCAAATGTTAGGACATTTGCCGTGCTGGCGTCCAGGATCGAGGGGCGAATTCACAGCCAACCGAGGTCGCGGGCGACGGCGAAAGCGGCCGTGCGGCTCGTGGTGCCGAGCTTGTCGTTGATGTGCGCGAGGTGGGTCTTGACCGTGGCTTCGCTGACGAGCAGTGCCTTGGCGATCTCACGATTGGACAGGCCCGCACCGGCCTTCGTGAGGACATCGACTTCGCGCTCACTGAGGGCGCGCCTCGGGGCGGTGCGCATGGTGGCGACGACGCGCTCGGTCTGGTCGGCGGAGAGCACGGTCTCGCCTGTCGCGGCAGCCCGGATTGCGTCGATAATCGCTTGGGGCGCAGCATCTTTGAGGAGGTACCCAGCGGCTCCGGCCTCGACGGCGCGGACGATGTCGCGGTCATGGTCGTAGGTCGTGAGGATGAGAACAGCCGGGGCGCCGCGGCCGCTCAGCGCGGCGGCGACACCCACGCCATCGACGCCATCACCGAGGCGCAGATCGCAGAGCACAACATCGGGGTTGCGGGTTCGCGCGAGGGCGATCGCCTCGGCGCCGGTCTCGGCTTCGCCAATGATGTCGAGGTCTCGCGCCGCGGTCAGCAGGAGGCGCAGACCGGCCCGCACGACCGGATGGTCATCGACGAGGAGCACCCGGATCACCTCGTATGCCGTTGTCCCGGCGTGGGATTCGTTCACTCGACTCCCCCCATGACGAGTGGGCCAAGGGGTAGCGAAGCGGAGATTGCTGTGCCGTCGCCCGGCTCGGATTCGACAATGACGTCGCCGCCGCGTTCACGAAGCCGGGCGCGAATGGCGTCAAGGCCGTAGCCGCCGGTCGACAGATCGCGCGGAGTCGGATTGGTGTGCGCCGCGGCCCAGGCAGCGGCGTCGAATCCGCTCCCGTCATCGACGATGTCGAGCCTCGCCTGAGTGGCCGATCCGCCAAGGGTCAGGGTCACGGTGGTGGCGCCGGAATGGGTGCGCACATTGGCCAAGGCGCCCTGGGCGACGCGCAGCAGCACGACCTGATCGGCAACGGCTAGTTCCGGCACGCCCGCCTCGACCCGCACGTTGGCCATGATGTCGGTGTCGGCCGACAGGTCTGCCGCGAGACGCTCCAGGGCTGCGGCAAGTCCGTTGTCCGTCAGCGATTTTGGCGCGAGGGCGGCGACAATGCGGCGCGACTCGGCGAGGTTGTCGCCGGCGGTTGCCTCGATCCGCCAGAGGACGTCACGCAAAGGCTTGTCCCCGTCGACGGACCGCGATCCGCGGGCCAGCAGCAGGATGGAGGAGAAGCCCTGCGCCAGGGTGTCGTGAATGTCGCGGGAGAGCCTGGTGCGTTCGGCCAGGGCGCCGGCTTCACGCTGGGCATCGACCAATTGAGCTTGCAGCGCAGCGGATTCGGCTTGCGCGGCCACGAGTGAGTCGACCAACCGGGCGCGTTCCAGCGCATCGCGGGCGAGCAGCACCTGCCCGCGCGAGAGGGCGAGCGCAAAGACCGCGCCGACGCTCGGGCCAATCACTCCCGCGAGCCGCCACGGCTCGCCGGCGAGCGGCGGGGCGACGACGACGATCAGCAGGGTGACCACGGTGAACAGCAGCGCGCCCCGGACAGGCAGTAGGTGTCCCGCGAGCAGCCAGAGGGCAAAGGCAACCCAGACGAAAGCCGACGAGACCACGACCGCCACCGCCCACAGGACAGCGACCCCGAGGAGCCAGGCCACGGGATACCGCTGCGGATTCGGCGAGGACGGGGGAGGCTCGGGCGAGGCGTGGTGAACCGCGCGGTGGGCACCCACGGCATACGCCCCGAGCAGGGCAAGGGTGACCAGCGCGACCCCGAGGTGCGGGGCTGCGCTGCGCCATGCTTGCGCGGCACCGATGAGGACGAGCGCGGCGAAGAGGATGTGCTGGACGACCGTCAGCCGCCGCAGCAGGGCGCTGGGCGGGCCGACGGTCGGCGAGGTCTGCACGGAAACGAGGCTACGCAGCGCGCAGGCGGCGCGGCCAATAGGCGCGGTCACCCAGGGCGGCGATCACGCCAGGGACCAACAGGGCGCGCACGAGGAAGGTGTCGATGAGCACCCCGAGGCCGACGATCAGGCCGAGTTGGCCGAGGACGACGAGTGGCAGTACGCCGAGCGCAGCGAAGACCCCGGCGAGCACGACGCCCGCGCTGGTGATGACGGCACCGGTATGCCCGACGGCGCGCGCCATCCCCTCGCGCACGCCGTGGGTGCGTGCCTCGTCCTGGGCGCGGTGGACCAAGAAGATCGTGTAGTCCACGCCGAGGGCCACGAGGAAGAGGAAGGCGATGAGCGGCACCTGCACCTCGAGCGCTTGGAAGCCGAAAACCGTTCTCCCGAGACGCGATCCGACACCGATGGTGGCGAGGCTGCTCGCGATATTGATGAGCAACAGGACCAGAGGTGCGGTGACGGCGCGCAGCAGCAGCATTAGGACCACAGCGATAAGCGCGAGGATCACCGGGGCGATGACGCGCAGGTCGCGGTCGGCGGCGGCGCGGGCGTCGAGAAGCTCTGCGGGTGACCCGCCAACGCGCGCATCGGCGGCCGGAATCGCGTGGACGGCCTCACGAGCCTGCTCGACGAGTGCGTCGCTCGCGGGCGTCCCGGCGAGCGGCTCGCCGATGACGGTGAGCACCATCCGGCCGTCGTATGCCGTGCCCCCCGGCGCCACGGTCACGACGCCCGGGACTTCGCGAAGAGCGTCCGTCACCGCGGCCGTCGAATCGGCGGCGGCGGTCACGGTGAGTGGCGCCGCCAGCCCGCCGGGGAAGTGCTGCTCGATGACGCTCAGGCCGCGCTGGGAGTCCGAGGCGACGCGGAACTGCTGGCCCTGGTTGAGGCCGATCCGCGTGCCCACCAGGCCGGTGGCGAGGAGCGCCAGGACGAGGAAAGAACCGGCGATGACGCGAACCGGTTGCGCGGTGACCCACTGCCCGAGGCGCGCCCACCAGCCGTCGCGAGCGGGCGGCATACCCGGGACGGGAATGAACGGCCAGAAGATGCGGCGACCCACGAGAGCGAGCGCAGCCGGGAGGACGAACGTGGCAGCTGCAAGCGCGATAACAAGCCCGCTTGCTCCGGCGAGGCCGAGGCCGCGGGTGCCGGGGACTACCGCGAGCAGCAGAGTGAGCAGGGCCAGGACGACCGTGAGATTGCTGGCGACGATGGCCGGCAGCGTTGCCCGGCGCGCGGTGGCGAGGGCGGCGCGGTGGTCGGCCTCGCGGGCGAGTTCCTCGCGATAGCGAGAGATGAGCAGGAGCGCGTAGTTGGTGCCGGCACCGAAGACCAGCACCGAGACGATTCCCGCGTCGAAGGTCAGGCGACTCGCCTCGCCGACGGCCTTCGTGACGACGCCCGCGAGTTGGTCTGCGAGGCCGACGACGGTCAGCGGGATGAGCCAGAGGATGGGTGACCGATAGGTGATGAGCAGGAGCACCGCGACGACGCCCACGGTGACGGCGAGCAGCCGGAAGTCGGCTCCCGAGAACGCATTAGCGATGTCGGCGCCGAAGGCCGGGCCGCCCGTGACGAGGACTTTCAGGTCTCCCGGCCTGGCCTTGTCGACCTCGGCGCGCAGGTCGGTGATTGTCGCGATGTTGTCGCTATTCTCCGCGCCGGTGCGGACGGGGATGAGGGTGTATGCCGCGCGCCTGTCCGCGGACACCGTCGCCGTGGGTGGGCCGACCGGGGGCAGATCCTGCGGGGCCACGCGCGCGGTGAGGCCGGCGAGGGCCTTCTCATCACTGGCGCTCAGCGCCGTGCCATCGGCCCGGGCGGCGACGAGGAAGACCGGGGCCACGTTCGAGCCAGGCCGAGCCGCCAACTCCGCGGCGACAAGGGCCGACTCGGCGCTCGCCGGGACCGGCTCACCGCGCGGCGGGATCTGGGCGTCCCGGAAGATCCCCATTGCCGCCCCCAGCACGGCAAGGAAGAGCACCAGGATCGCCGCCGCCCCGCCGCGCCGCAGGGTCCCCGGAATCGGTTGCGCCCCAACCGCTTTGGGCGGCGTCGAGGAGCGGGAGACGGTTGGCGGGGCGAGCGTGCGCGGCATACCTCGACGTTAAGAAAACCGCCCTCACCCGCTCGATCCGCGCGGATCATCCCTTCGGATGATTCGTAGTGCGGCTAATAGTCCGTCTGTTGCGGCGTGGAGCGGTGGGGGAAGCACGGAGGGGCAGTCGAGGAGCGCGTCGAACGAGGCACGAGCGAGCGCAGCGACGAATCTCCCGCCCCGAGGGCTTCTCTCAATCGCTCACCTAGGCCGTCGAGCTGACCTAGGCCACCGCCATACGGTATGCCGCCCGCTCGGGCGAGCGGGCGGCATACGGCGAATCGTGGTGCGGCTCAGACGTTCTGGGGGAAGCCCAGGTTCAGGCCGCCGTGGGACGGGTCGAGCCAACGCGAGGTGACGACCTTGCCGCGGGTGAAGAAGTGCACGCCCTCCATGCCGTGGGCGTGGGAGTCGCCGAAGAGCGAGGCCTTCCAGCCGCCGAAGGAGAAGTAGGCCATCGGAACGGGGATCGGCACATTGATGCCGACCATGCCGACCTCGACCTCGTTCTGGAAGCGGCGGGCGGCGCCACCGTCATTGGTGAAGATCGCCGTGCCATTGCCGAACGGGCTGTCGTTGATCAGCTTCAGGCCCTCGTCGTAGGACGCGACGCGGACCACGGACAGGACCGGGCCGAAGATCTCGTCGTCATACTGCGGCATCCCCGGGGCGACCTTGTCGATGAGCGAGGGGGCGAGGAAGAAGCCGTCACCATCGGCGTCGAAGTCGGCCTCGCGGCCGTCGACGAGCACCTCGGCGCCGCTGCCCTCCTCGACGTCGAGGTAGGAGGCGACCTTGTCGCGGTGTTCGCGGGTCACGAGCGGGCCCATGTCGGTGCCGCGAGTGCCGTCACCGGTGACGAGCTTGCCCATCCGGTCCTTGATCTTCTCGATCAACGGGTCCGCGACGGGCTCGACCGCGACCAGAGCGGAGATCGCCATGCACCGCTCACCGGCGGAGCCGAAGCCGGCGTTGACGGCCGCGTCGGCGGCGAGGTCGAGGTCGGCGTCGGGCAGGACAAGCATGTGGTTCTTGGCGCCGCCGAGGGCCTGGACGCGCTTGCCATTGGCCGTGCCCTTTTCGTAGACGTACTTCGCGATCGGGGTCGAGCCGACAAATGAGACCGCGCGGACATCGGGATTGTCCAGGAGAGCGTCGACCGCCTCCTTGTCGCCGTGGACGACATTGAGTATGCCGTCGGGAAGCCCGGCTTCCTTCCACAGGGTGGCAACGGCGTTGACGGCCGAGGGGTCCTTCTCGGACGGCTTGATGATGACGGCATTGCCGCACGCGATGGCGATCGGCACGAACCACAGCGGCACCATGGCGGGGAAGTTGAACGGGCTGATCACCGCGACGACGCCGAGGCTCTGGCGAATCGAGTAGACATCGACCTTGGTCGAGACATTCTCGGAGAAGCCACCCTTGAGCAAATGCGGTATGCCGCAGGCGAACTCGGCCACTTCCAGGCCACGCGTGACCTCACCGATCGCGTCGGAGAGGACCTTGCCGTGCTCGGCCGTGATGAGCGCGCCGATCTCGTCCTTGCGCGCGTTCAGCAACTCACGGAAGGCGAAGAGAACCTGCGTGCGCTTGGTCAGGGAGGCGTTCTGCCAGTTCGCAACCCAGGACGTCTTGGCGTTCGCCACGACCTCATCGATCACGGCCTTGGAGGCCAGGTCGAGCACGCCGGTCTGTTCGCCCGTCGCGGGGTTGTAGACCGGGCTGGTGCGCTCGGCGGTGCCTTCCCAGGGCGAGCCGGCGATCAGGTGGGTGATGCGGGCGGGCGAGCTCACGGACATACTCCTTCAGCGGGGACTTTGTTATTACATATTAGCATATGCAGCTTCAGCCGAGACCCGGGATTTCGCTGAGCGCGACCGGCCGGCCCGAGTCCTTCGATCGCTGCGCAGCCTCGGCGATCCGCGCCGCTGCAAGGCCGTCGGCGACGGTGCACGGAGAAGGCGCGGCGCCGCGAGCGACGTCGACGAAGTAGGTCAGCTCGGCGACATAGGCCGGCTGGAAGCGCTCCATGAAGGACTGGTGCGCCGGGCCGGCCGGGAAGGTGGCGCCGGGTTGCGCCGAACGGATCGCGAGGGTGTCATCCAGGCCCGCGGCCATCGCGCCCTCGCTGCCGTGCACCTCCATGCGCACGTCGTGACCCGCGCCGTTGTAGCGGGTGGCGGTGACCGTCACCATCGTGCCGTCATCCAGGGTCAGGATCGCCGCGCCGGTGTCGACATCGCCGGCCTCGCGGAAGAAGTCCGCGCCCTTGTTGCCGCCGGTCGCGAAGACGCTAGCCACCTCCCGGCCGCTCACGAATCGGACGATGTCGAAGTCGTGCACCGAGCAGTCGCGGAAGATCCCGCCCGAGGTCGGGATGTATGCCGCGTGCGGCGGCGCCTGGTCGTGCGTCGCCGCGCGGATGGAGTGGACGAAGCCGAGTTCGCCGGAGTGGACGGCATCGCGCAGGCGGCGATAGCCGGCATCGAAGCGGCGCTGGAAGCCGATGTGGACCGGGGTTGTGGAACCGGCCTCCAGCCGCGCCAGATCGATGGCCTCGTCCAACTCCGCGGCGACCGGCTTCTCACAGAAGACGGGTATGCCGGCCGCGAGTCCCGCGCGCACCGCGGGGGCGTGCGCGGAAGACGATGAGGTGACCACGAGTGCGTCGACACCGGTCGCGAGGAGAGCATCGAGGTCCGGGACAGCGCTCTGGCCGAGATCCGCAGCAACCTTGGCCGCTGACTCGGGCACGAAGTCCGTGACGACGAGCCCGTCGACTCCCGGCACGCCGAGGAGGGTCTTGGCGTGGAAGGCGCCGATCCGGCCGGTGCCGGTGATGCCGATGCGCATGGGGAAAGCCTTTCTGTCCGTGTCGATTTCAAAGGGTTTAGGTCAAGCGCGGATCGATGGGCGTGCTCGACCAGGACTCGCGGACCCACGAATGGGCGGGATCGTCACAAATCAGCCAGGCCCGCTCGGGACCTGGGCCGGCCATGACATTGAGGTAGTAGAGATCGGCATCGGGCGCGGCGATCGCCGGGCCGTGCCAGCCGTGCGGGACGAGCACGACATCGCCGGAGCGCACCTCGGCAAGAACATCGATGGGACGCTCGCCCGCTGCATACACCCGCTGATAACCCATCGGATCGCTGCCGCGGGGGTCGGTGGATCGGGTGCGGAAGTAGTAGATCTCTTCGAGTTCCGTCTCGACCCCCGGCCGCTCGTTGTCGTGCTTGTGCGGTGGCCACGAGGACCAGTTGCCGGCGGGGGTGATGACCTCGCAGGCGATCATGCGGCGGGCGTCGAGGACGCCGGGGACACCGAAGTTGCGGACTTGGCGGGACGCGATGCCAGCGCCTCTCAGCTCGACCGGAACATCTTGCGCGGCAACGTGACTCGGCTGCGGCCCGGGCTCGGTGGCGGAATCGGCGGCAAGACAGATGGCGACCTCGGCCGGGGCGTCGGCGGTCAGCGTCAGGCTCGCGCCGCGGGGGACGTAGGCGACATCGGTGGGTCCACTCCATACGGACTCGCGGCCCGCGAGCACGATCTCCTGGCTGACGCCGTCGTGCGTCACGGTGAGCCGTACGCCACCGGCGAGCGGAACCACGACCGCCTCGTGGGCGCTGAGATCGACCGAACGCGTATCACCCGCCGCCAGCCGCGCCGTCAGCAGGCCGGTGTGCACCCAGCCGTCGACGTCGTCGCCGATCGCTGTGTCCCACAACGCATCCGCCACGCTGCCCGCTGGGCGAACCCACCGCGTGTTATCACTGCCCATACTCATGTGAGCCTCCGTGCACCAACTCGGCGGCCGCGTCGACAGCGCCCGCAACATCATCACCCTGCGGGAAGAGCAAGGCGCGCCCCACCACCAGGCCCACGGCGCACGGGTGCGCCAGAGCGGACCGCCAGCCTGCGCGCGTCGCCGCCGGATCGGGCCCCGGATCGCCGCCGAGCAATAGGGTCGGCAGCGTGGTCGCGTCGAGAACGCGGGCCATGTCCGAGACCACCGGCAGCTTCAGGATCGTGCGCGCGCTCGTCGCGCCGAGACCGCTCGCGATGTGGATCGAGCGAATCACCGAATCGGGATCGAGGAGATTGCGGACGCGTCCGTCCGCCCCGCGGTCGCTGAGGAAGGGCTCGACCATCGCGTAACGGCCTCGTGCCGCGAGGTCGGTGACGGCAGCGCCGCAGGCCTGCAGAGTTGGAGCGGTGGCCGGATCGTCGAGAGCGATGCGGGTCAGCATCTTGCCGCCGTCGAGTCCGTGGGCGGCAATCGTTGCCGCGTCGTATGCCGTGAACCGTTCATCGACCTCGAAGCTCGCCCCTTGCAGCCCACCGCGATTCATCGATCCGAAGAGGATGCGGCCCTCCAGCAGGCCGAGCAGAAGCAGGTCTTCCAAGACATCGGGCGTCGCGAGGACGCCGTCCACGCCGGGGCGCGTCAGGGCGGTGGCGATCCGGGTGAGCAGGTCGACGCGGTCGGCCATCGTCATACCGGCTTCTCGGACCCCCAGGGCACCGCGGGCCGGGTGATCGGCGGCGATGAGCAGCAGCCTGCCGTCCGTCGGAAGGGCCCCTGGCCGCCGGGCCGACCAGGCCTCGGCTATGCCGTCCGGTGTGCGCCATCGCGCGCGCACCAGGGCGGCTCGATCGATCGTCGTCATCGGTGCTCATCGCCCGCGAGCAGGACCTCGACCTCGGCCTCGGTCGGCATGGCGGCCGCGCACTCGAGACGGGCGGCGACGTGCGCCCCGGCCGCTGAGGCGAACCGGATCATCCGCTCCAACCCCCAGCCGGAGAGCAGCCCATGGCAGATCGCGCCGCCGAAGGCATCGCCGGCGCCGAGGCCGTTGACGACCTCGACGCGCTGCGCTGGGATTTCTATGCGCTCGTCGGGCGTGGCCGCCAGGACGCCGCGCGGCCCTTGCTTAACGATCGCCAGCTCGATGCCGCGCTCCAGCAGCGCGTCGGCGGCCCGGTTGGCCAGGGTCTCGCCCACGGCCACGCGGCACTCTTCGAGATTGCCGACGGCCACGGTGCTGGCGGCCAGTGCCACCTCGGCTGCGCGGGTGGCATCAGCCTCGGTCAACCAGAAGACGTCGCGATAGTCCAGATCGATGACCGTATGCCGCGCCCGGTCCCGCACAGCCCACGCCTCGACATGGGCGCTGCGGCTTGGCTCGGCGGACAGGCCCGTGAGGGTAGCCCACAGGAGTTGCGCCTCCCGGACGGCGACGGGCGGCATATCGCCGGGACTGATGCGCAGGTCAGGCGCCGTCGGATAGCGATAGAAGTAGAGGGGAAAGTTGTCTGGTGGGAAGAGTTCGCAGAAGGTGACCGGGGTCGGCAGCGTGGGATCGGCACGGACATACGCCGTCTCAACCCCGAACTCTGCCAGGCTCTTTCGCACGAAATCGCCGAACGGGTCGTCGCCCGTGCGGGAGATCAGAGCGGATCTGTGGCCATAGCGGGCCGCCGCGACGGCAACATTCCCGGCGCTCCCGCCAAGGAACTTCTCGAAAGTCGACACCTCGGCCAGTCCGCGGCCGGACTGCATGGGATACAGGTCGACGCCGACGCGGCCGATGGCGAGCACCTCGGTGCTGGCTGCTGGCATGACCACTCCCGTCCGGCGGCGACCGGCACGGCCGGCTGTCGCGATCAGCATACTCACCCTTGGCCATTTGTAAGAACATTTATGATCCGCTTTGTTCGCACCACCTGACATACTCTGACTTTGTGCAACAGATCCCCGTCGCCATCGACCGTGGCAGCCCGGTGCCGCTCTATCACCAGCTCGCCGAGCAGTTGACCGCTGCCATCGAGAGCGGGCGGCTGCAGCCGGGCGATGCTTTCGAGAATGAGGTCGCCCTCGCCGAGCGCCTCGATCTGTCCCGGCCCACCGTGCGGCGAGCCATCGCCGAACTCGTTTCCCGGGGACTGCTGGTCCGCCGGCGCGGCGTCGGCACGACGGTCGCGAGCACCGTCATCCATCGCCGCGACGAGCTGACGAGCTTGTATGACGATATGGCCCGCCGCGGCCAGCGACCCACGACCACCGTGCTCGACTTCGAGCCGGATGTCCTCAATCCTGTTGCGGCACATGCGATGGCACTTCCTGAGGACACTCCGTTGCTGCATATCGCGCGCCTGAGATCGGCTGGCGAGATCCCCACCGCCCTCATGCACAACTGGTTGCCCCCGCGCTTCGCGGCACTCACGCGCAAAGACATCGCCAAGGGCTCGCTGTATGCCGCCCTGCGCGCCCTCGGCGCCCACCCCGCCGTCGCGCACCAGACGATCGGCGCCCGCCGCCCGAGCGCGCGCGAGCGTAAGTTGCTGAGCCTGGCCAGCGGCGACCCGCTGCTGACCATGAGCCGCCGCGCGTATGCCGCCGACGGCAGCCCCGTGGAGTATGGCGATCACTGCTACCGCTTCGACCAGTACGCCTTCGACGTGACGGTCTACGAGCGCTGACCAGCACCGTCATCTGAAGGCTTCGCGGAAGGCGGCGAGTGCCGACTCGGGGTCGCCGGAGGCGAAGGACTCCAGGCCGACCACACCGGCATACCCCAGGTCGATGAGCGCACGGGCGATGCCCGCGTAGTTGATCTCACCGGTGCCCGGCTCGCATCGGCCGGGGACGTCGGCGACCTGGATCTCGCCGATCCAGGGCAGGGCACGGCGGCAGAGGTCGATGAGGTTCCCCTCGCCGATCTGCGCGTGATAGAGGTCGAGGTTCAGCCGAAGGTGCGGGCTATCGACGGTCGACACGAGGGCCATCGTGTCGGCGGCGGTCGCGAACGGGACGCCCGGGTGGTCGACAGCCCGGTTCAGTTTCTCCAGCACGAAGGTGACGCCCTCGCGCGCGCCGAGTTCCGCGATGCGCGTGAGGGTGTCGTGCGCTTGCTCCCACATTGCGGCGTCTGGCTCCTGCCCCTCGGCAAGCGCGACAACGGGCAGCCCGCGCTCGTCGAGTCCGGTGCCGTGCAGGTTCAGCGCCCAGGCGCCGATCCGACGGGCCACCGGGATCGATTCCGCTGCCGTGGCGAGCAATTCGTCGGCACCGGCGCGATCGCCGAGCGTGCCGCGGGTGTAGCCGGTCATCGACGTGAAGGTCACGCCATCGCGATGCAGCCGCGATAACTGATCCAGATCGTGACGACGCCAATCCCAGATTTCGACGTGGAAGCCAGAGTCGTGCAAGCGCCGAATGCGTTTCTCCATCGGCAGATCGACGCACAGCATCTCCGCCGAGGCGGCGAGGACAAACGGATTCCGAGGCTTACTCATGCCGACGCTCGCACGGTCTGAGCTTTGGCACCGTATGTGGTGCTAAACCTCAGACCTACTGGCACGTAGTTGGTCATCGGGGGAGGTCGATCCACTGTCCGGTCTCGTGTGAGGTGACCATCGCATCGAGCGCCGTGGCGCTGGCGACGGCGTCGGCAAGGGTTGCATGCGCGCCCTCGACGGAGCTGCCAACCCGTCCATCGGCGATGGCGGTCAGGAAGTTGCGAGCCTCAATCACCTTGGTGTCGTCATAGCCCATGGCGATGCCCGCCCCGGGCTGGAAGGCGGCATACTCCCCGTCCCCCGGCTCGCTGAAGAGGGTCGCCGTCGGTTGTCCCGCGTATGCCGTGCCACTGGACACGGCCAGCTCACCCGGGCGACGGAAGTCCCACCGGATCAGACCTTTCGTCCCGTGGACTTCCAAGGCGTAGTTGTTCTGCTCCCCGACGGCGGCTCGGTTCGCCTCGCACACGGCGAGCGCACCGCCACGCATCCGCAAGAGCGCGACGACATAGTCCTCGTTCTCGACGTCGCCGAACTCCACGTTGGGATCGTCGGTGTCGACCACCGAGTAGTGGCCCTGCGCCTCGACCAACGGCCGCTTCGGGATGTGGATAGCTGTCTGTGCGACAAGGGAATCCACGTCTCCGAGGACGAACCCGAGCAGATCGACGCCATGCGAGGCGAGGTCGCCGACGACGCCGTGTCCGCCGCGGGCCACGGCATACCGCCACCCGAAGGGGCTGCCCGGGTGCGCGGCATAGTCGGTGAACAGTTGCACCCGAGCATGCGTGGGTATGCCGATCCCACCGTCTTGGATGATGCGGCGAGCTCGCGCGACGGCGGGGACATTCCGGTAGTTGAAGCCGACACACCCGACGACGCCATTGGCCTCCACGGCATCGCGGACGGCCTCAGCGTCGGCGCGGGCCAGGCCGACCGGCTTCTCGATCCACAGGTGCTTGCCGGCCTCCGCGACGGCGACGCCGATTTCGCGGTGCAAGAAGTTGGGGGCGGTGACGCTGACCGCGGCGATGGCCGGGTCGGCGAGCACCGCCCGCCACTCCTCGTGCACCGCGACGTCACCGTGGGCCGCGGCGAAGGCCTGCGCCGCGCTCGGCACCGCCTCGGCCACGGCGGCGACCCGAGGACGAAGGGGAAGGGCGGGCCAGTGCTGGACCACCCGGGCATACGACCGGGCATGAACATGACCCATCCAGCCGGCACCGATGACGGCCACGGGAAGTTCGGCGGAAGGCATGGGCACTCCTGGTCCGGCTCGAGAGCGACCACCTCGCGGTCGGTCACTGGCAAATGTTCTGACATTCTGTCATTATCGACAGCGACACGTCCACCATCTCAAGGGGATTTCTCGTGACCAACCACACCAGCCCGCTGGAGCAGATGACCCGCCGTGAGGACACCGTGCTGTGGAATGACAGCGCGGATCCGCGCGAGCTGGCGCAGTCGATCGAGTGGGGGGCGGTGGGCGCCACGTGCAATCCGGTCATCGCGGTGCAATGCATCAAGAACGACCTGCCGCGCTGGACGGCCCGGATGGGCGAGATCGCCGCCGAGAAGCCCACCGCCACCGAGTCCGAGATCGGCTGGCAGGTCGTTGAGGAGATCTCCCTCGAAGCGGCGCAGCAGCTCGCGCCGATCTTCACCGAGCACAACGGCCGCAATGGCCGGCTCTCAATGCAGACCGATCCGCGCCTGGCCCGAAGCCCCAAGGCGTTGGCTGACCAGGCCGAGTACTTCGCCTCCCTCGCCCCCAACATCATCGTCAAGATCCCGGCAACCGCGACGGGTGTCGAAGCCATCGAGGACGCCGTCGCGCGTGGCGTAAATATCAATGTCACTGTGTCGTTTTCGGTCCCGCAGGCACTGGCGGCAGCGGAGGCGATCGAGCGCGGCATGGACCAGCGTGCCGCCGCCGGACACGACATCTCACAGATGGGGCATGTCGTCACGATCATGGTCGGTCGCCTCGACGATTGGCTCAAGGACCTCGCCGCCCGTGGTCAGGTCGAGAATGACGTCCATCTTGAGGAGGGCGATCTGGAGTGGGCCGGCATCGCCGCCTTCAAGCGGGCATACGGCATCTTTCAGGAGCGCGGCTATCGCTCCCGCCTGCTGTCCGCGGCCTTCCGCAATACGGCGCAGTGGAGCGAGTTCGTCGGCGGCGATGTCGTCATCTCGCCGCCGTTCGCTTGGCAGGAGAAGATCCAGGCCACCGGCATAGAGCCCGTCGACCGGATGCAGATCCCCGTCGACCCCGCCATCATCGGCCGCCTTGAGCGCGCCTTCCCCGACTTCCGCCGCGCCTACGAGCCGGACGGTATGACGACCGCCGAGTTCGACACCTTCGGTGCCACGCGCAAGACGCTGCGGCAGTTCCTCGCGGCGGATGAGGAGCTCGACCAGATCGTGCGCGACGTCCTCATCCCGGCCCCCTGAGGCGACCCGAGTCCGCATACCCCCGCTTCCACCAGAGAGACTGCAGACATGAGCCAGACCGTCCGGTTGACCGTCGCCCAAGCCGTCATTCGCTTCCTCGGCGCGCAGTATTCGGAGCGGGACGGCCAGCGGCAACGCCTCGTAACCGGGATGTTCGGGATCTTCGGCCACGGCAATGTCTGCGGTGTTGGCCAGGCCCTGCTGCAAGACCAGGTGGCCTATGAGGATAGCGTCGCCGCGAAGGGTGGCGAGGGAGTCGACCCGCTCGCCCATGGCCACGTCCCCTATTACCTGATTCGCAATGAGCAGAGCGGTGTGCACGCGGCCACCGGCTTTGCCCGCGCGCGCAATCGCACCCAGGTCATGGCGGTGACGACGTCGATCGGGCCCGGCGCCACCAATATGATCACCGGCGCGGCGCTCGCGACCACCAATCGGATTCCGGTCCTGCTCTTTCCGTCCGACCAATTCGCGAGCCGGCTGCCCGATCCCGTTCTGCAGCAACTGGAATCGCCGCAGACGCTCGACACCGCGGTCACGGATTGCTTCCGCCCAGTCTCGCGCTTCTTCGACCGGATCACCCGGCCAGAGCAGCTCATGCCATCCCTGATGAACGCGATGCGCGTCCTGACCGACGCCGCCGACACCGGCGCGGTCACCATCGCGCTCCCGCAGGATGTGCAAGCCGAGGCGTATGACTGGCCGCTCGCCTTCTTCGCCGAGCGCACCTGGCATATCGCTCGCCAGGTGCCCGAGGCGGCGGCGCTCGCGCGGGCCGTGGACGTGATTCGCGGCGCCAAGCGACCGCTGATCGTGGCCGGCGGCGGGGTGGTCTATTCGGAGGCCTCGGAGCAGCTGCGCGCCTTCGCCACGGCCACCGGCATCCCGGTCGCCGACACCCACGCCGGCAAGGGCGCGATCAATTGGGATCACCCGAGCGCCGTCGGTGGTGTCGGATCGACCGGCACATCCGCGGCGAATGCCCTTGCGGCAGAAGCGGATGTCGTTATCGGCATCGGCACGCGCTATTCGGACTTCACGACGGCGAGCCACACGATCTTCGCCGCGGAGGACGTCCGCTTCGTCAATATCAATACCCTCGGTTTCGACGCGGCCAAGCACGGCGCGACGATGCTCCAGGCCGATGCCCGCGAGGCGCTCACGGCGCTCACCGACGCGCTGGCCGGATGGGAGGTCGACGCGGCATACCGGCAGCGGGCCATCGATCTCGACGCCGCGTGGCAGCGCGAGGTGGACGCGTGTTATCACCGCGACCACGCGCCGTTGCCCGCGCAGACCGAAGTTTTCGGCGCGCTGAACGAGCTGATGGCCCCCGAAGATGTGGTCATCAATGCGGCCGGCTCGATGCCCGGCGATCTCCAATGCCTATGGCGCGCAACGACTCCCAGCCAGTACCACGTGGAGTACGCCTTCTCGTGCATGGGCTACGAGATCCCCGCCGCGCTGGGCGTCAAGCTCGCGGTCGGCGACGATCACGAAGTCGTCGCGATCGTCGGCGATGGCACCTATCAAATGCTCCCGATGGAGATCGCGACGCTCGTCTCCGAGCGCCTGAAGGTCATCATCGTCCTGTTGCAGAACCACGGCTTCGCCTCCATCGGAGCGCTCTCGCAGTCGCGCGGCTCGCAACGGTTCGGCACGGCATACCGCATGCGCGACGGCGGCACCGGCCGACTGGACGGCGCGGAAGTGCCCTTCGACCTCGCCGCCAACGCCGCGTCCTGGGGCGCGGATGTGCTGCGCTGCAATGGAATTGCCGAGTTCCGTGCGAACTGGGAGAAGGCCCGCGCGGCCGAGCGGACGACGGTGCTCTACATCGAGACTGACCTGCTTGGTCCCAACCCTCCTGGCAGCGCGTGGTGGGACGTCCCGGTCGCCGAGGTGTCCACCCTCGCCTCCACCCAGCAGGCGTATGCCGAGCACGTCGCCGCCAGGGCAGCCCAGCGCCCCTACCTCTGAGCGCTCAGGACGAGGTTCGGCGGGTCCTGGCCCGCCGAACGTCGTACTTACCGACGGCCTGAAGTGTGCATACACACTGCATGTGTATGCTGTGGTCATGTCAGTCCTTGAACGTCGCCTGCAGCTGCTGTTGAGCCACGATCAGTACGACCGTGTCGCCGCGGAGGCGGGGCGCAGCGGACGGAGCGTCAACGCCGTGGTGCGGGATGCCTTGGACCGTTACCTGGAGCCGGAGCATTCCTGGGCCGATGGAATCACCGTCTTCCTGGCTCTGACCGAGGAACCCGGCCGCGACCAGGCGCAAAGCCCAGGCGACCTGGCGACCGAACTCGATGAGCAGTTCGACCGGGTCGTGCTCGCGGTCCCGGGGGACCGGTCGTGAGCTGGTTCATCGACTCCACGATCCCGATCTACGCGATGGGAGCTGACTCGGCCTGGCGACCCCGCTGCCGAGCCTTCCTCGCGCGGGCAGCGGCGGAGCACCGACCGCTCCATTGCAGTGTCGAAGCCTTGCAGGAGGTGCTCTTTCATCGGCTGCGCCGCACCTCCCGAGAGCAGGCCCTCGCCGAAGTTGCCGCCCTAGAATCGAGCGTCGTCGCCCACGACTTCTCCCTTGACATATGGCGCAGCGCCCGGCAGCTTGTCGCGGAAAGCGACCTCCGCGGACGGGATGCCATCCACGCGGCGACCGCGCTGGCCCTCGGATTCACGCACATCGTCTCGATCGACGCGGACTTCGACGGGGCACCTGGTCTGCAACGCGTCAATCCCTGAACGCTCAGTACGACATTCGGCGGATCCTGGGCCCGCCGACATGTCGTACTCAGCGTCGTGTCAGGGGAGGCGGGGGACGACGGCGGTGCGCAGGTAGTCCAGGCAGGCGCGGACGTCATCGATGGGGCCGCTGCCCTCGGCCGGCAGCCCGGTCGTGAGGGCGATGTCCTGCTCCAGGACATACCAACCCTGATAACCGCTGTTCTCCAGCGCGACGACGGCGTCGTCGATGGCGACATCGCCGGTCCCGAGGGCGCGAAACATGCCGGCCTGGACGCCCTGCAGCAGGGTCAGTTCGCCGGAGACGACGCGATCGGCCGTCGCGATGTCGACATCCTTCAGGTGCACGTGGCCCACCCGGTGGCCGTGCTCCTTGGCGAAGGCGACCGGGTCAACGCCGCCAATCTGCAGGTGCCCGGTGTCGAGGCACCAGGCGACATCGGTGTGCTCCAGCGCCAAGGCGACATCGGCGGCTGTCTCGACGATGGTCCCGACGTGCGGGTGGAGCACCTGGACCAGTCCGTGCTCCGCGCAGATGGCGTCGACCTCGCGCAGCCCCTCACCGACGATCTTCATGTCCTCCGCCGTGGGCGGCACCGGCGCCGACCAGTCGTAGTCCTGGACCAGGGCGGTGACGAATCGCGTGCCGCCAGCGGCCTGGAACAGCTTCGCGACGGCGGTCGCCCGCGCGAGCGCATCGGCCCGTTGGTCCGGATCCTGCAGCACGAGCGGCACGAAGCCGCCGATCATCGCGAGCCCATAACGCCCGAGCAACTCGCTCAGCTCCGGCTCGGCTTCGGGCAGGAACCCCGGAGCGCCGAGTTCGGTTGCGGGGAGGCCGAGTTCGCGCATCTCGCTGAGCACCCGCTCCGACGGCATCATCTCGCCCCAACCCGGGACCTCACAGATCCCCCACGAAATGGGGGCGGCCGCGACGCGACCCTCGAGTGCACCGAGCGTGGCCGACATACGAACTCTCCTTGAGCGCAGGCCGGGCTCAGGCCGAGCCCGGGGATGGCTTAAGCATCCCGCCCACACCCGATGGAGGGCAAGTTAATGTCCTGACATTCTCTCATTCTGGCCAAGCGGCCGGAGTTCAGAAACGCAGGATCTTTGCCGTGTTCGGGGCGAGCGTGACGGAGCCGGTCACGCTCTCGCCGCGCAGACCGACATACGCCCGGCTCAGCGGCACCGTCGCCGCGACCTTGGTGGGGTTGACCAGAACCAAAGCCTGCGTGAAGTCCCGCTTGTACACGCCACCTTCGAGCCGGTACGCCCCGACCGGCGTCCCAGGGGTCGATGAGGTTGAAGGGATGGTTCATCTGCGACGCGTCCGCTGTGCGATCCCGCAGGAAGAAGAATCGGGACAAGCCATTGCTGCCGAGCAAGAAGGTTGACGGGTGTATCCATGCCATGAATCTTGTTGCGCTGCAGTCGCACTCATCCACAGCTTCGTGATGGTGAGCATGCCCTTGCCCTGCGCCTCGGCGTCGACGAGCATGTCGACATCCTTCTTCCAGTCGGCCTCCTTGCGGTATGCCGTGATGCTCGCCTTCGCATCGCGCACGAAGCCCTCGGCCGCGATCTGGTCCGTCGCGGCGACCAATGGGGCGGACGTCGCGGTGGTGCTGAAATAGCGACCGCCATGTCCGATGCCATTACCGGTGACATCACCCGTGCCGAGTGTCGGGCGAATGGTCGACGCGAGCTTGCTCGTCGCCGTGATCCACTGCGTCGGCGTCCACAAGGATCCGTCCGGATTGACCGGCTTGCTGGACAGATAGACCGACGTGAGCGGCCCCGAGCCGAGAACGTCGAGGTAACAATCGTCATACCCGCTGTGCGCAATCAAATCCCGGCAACTGGCCCGACGGCAGCGGCCCGGCATAGCCTCTAACGCTCGCCCTACCGCCTGGTATTGGTCGCGATCACGACCGGTACCAGGCGGTAGACGAGGCGGTAGGCGCGCCATGCGGGGGTCTTCCGGCACGCGACGCCAGGCCGACACGAGCCTCAATGTGACAAAGCGCGTCAAATGTTTGTTAGACTCGATGTATCGCGTGGATATATCGAGAGGAGAATCGTGGCCGCCAAGCGTCAGCAATTGCTCGACTTCGCCGTCCTCGGGCTCCTGCACGAGGCACCAATGCATGGGTATGAAGTGCGCAAGCGCCTCGACCTCGCCATCGGTCCCTTCCGCGCCCTGTCCTTCGGGACGCTCTATCCCGCACTGCGCGGGCTGGTGGCCGAGGGCTACTTGAGCGAGCGCGCCGCAGCCACGCCGACCACCTCACGCCGGCCGCGCATCGTCTACCAACTGACGCCGCTCGGTCGCGAGCGGTTCGCCGAGTTGGCCCGCGGGGCTGACGAGGCGGCATATGACGACGAGGGGTTCGCCCTGCGCGTCGCCTTCTTCTCTCGCACCGAAGGCAGCGTGCGCCTGCGCATCCTCGAAGGCCGGCGCGCCCGGCTCGAGGAGCGACTGGCCACCCTGCGCGAGGAGCACGGCAGCGGCGACACCTGGAGCCGACTGCTCACCCGGCATACGGAGGAAAGCCTGCAGCGCGACCTGCGCTGGCTCGCGGATCTCATTGCCGCAGAACGGGGTTCACCGGTCCACCCGGGGACCCTCACCGACCCGAGCCACCCGGCCTTCCAGGCCCCGGGGCGGGCCACCACCTGACCACACCGCATACCCATCCATCACTAAGGAGCACCACCCATGGGTTCGATCCGCGTCGCTATCGTTGGCGTCGGCAACTGCGCGAGCTCGCTCGTGCAGGGCGTCGAGTACTACAAGGACGCCGACCCCGCCGGCACCGTCCCCGGTCTGATGCACGTGACCTTCGGCGACTATCACGTCAACGACGTCCAGTTCGTCGCCGCCTTCGATGTCGATGACAAGAAGGTCGGCAAGGATCTCGCCGAGGCCATCAACTCCTCGGAGAACAACACGATCAAGATCACCGAGGTGCCCACCACGGGCGTCACCGTGCAGCGCGGCCACACCCTCGACGGGCTGGGCAAGTACTACCGGCTGACGATCGATGAGTCGCCCGCTGAGCCCGTCGATGTCGTCGCGGCGCTGCGCGAGGCCAAGGTCGATGTGCTCGTGTCCTACCTGCCGGTGGGTTCCGAAGAGGCCGACAAGTTCTATGCGCAGTGTGCCATCGACGCTGGCGTCGCCTTCGTCAACGCGCTGCCGGTCTTCATCGCCTCAGACCCGGAGTGGGCGGCGAAGTTCGAGGCCGCCGGCGTGCCGGTGATCGGCGATGACATCAAGTCCCAGGTCGGCGCGACGATCACCCACCGCGTGATGGCCAAGCTCTTCGAAGACCGCGGTGTGGTGCTGGATCGCACCTACCAGCTCAATGTCGGCGGCAATATGGACTTCAAGAACATGCTCGAGCGCGAGCGCCTGGAGTCCAAGAAGATCTCCAAGACCCAGGCCGTCACCTCCAACCTCAACGGCCCGCTGGCCGGCAAGAAGGAGGACCGCAATGTCCACATCGGCCCGTCCGACTATGTCGCGTGGCTCGATGACCGCAAGTGGGCGTATGTCCGCCTCGAGGGTCGCGCGTTCGGCGACGTGCCGCTGAACCTGGAGTACAAGCTGGAGGTCTGGGACTCCCCGAACTCCGCTGGCATCATCATCGACGCCATCCGCGCGGCGAAGATCGCCAAGGACCGCGGCATCGGCGGCGCCCTGCTCTCGGCAAGCAGCTACCTGATGAAGTCCCCGCCCGAGCAGCGCCCCGACGACATCGGCCGCGCCCGCCTCGAGGCCTTCATCGCCGGCACCGAAGAGCGCTGACGCGCGCCCCGGGCGCCGAGGTCAGCGCACGTAGTCGAATCCGCACACCGTGCAAGGTGTGCGGATTCGACCTGTGTCCTTCGGATTCGGCTCCTCCGCGCTCGGCCGAGCGCGGACCCGATTCGGCGACGATCGAGCGAGACGGGGTGGCGAGGAACGAGCCAACCCGCCGAGCGTTGAGGAGCCGAATCCAGAAAACTCAGCTCACGTAGGAGGCGAGCTGGGCTTCAACGGTCGAGGAGACGGAGGCGGGGCCGCCGACGATGACGATCTTGTTCGGCTTGAGGCGCTTCAGCTCGGCGTCGACGCTCGAGGGGATCGAGTTGGTGTCGACCAGCAGCACCGGGTTGCCGTCGCGACCGCCGACGGGGGCGGCGGAGAGGGCGTCGGCGAAGACACGGCCGGAGGCGACATACACCGTGCCCACGCCGGGGGCGAAGGAGTTCGAGGAGATCGTCGCCGAGGTGGAGAAGCGGTCGTCACCGGCCCAGCGAGCGACGGCGCCCGTGGTGTAGCGGGTCAGGAAGGCGTAGGTCTCGGGCGTGATGGTGTTCTCGCCACCGAGGACAACGATGCGCTTGGACTGCAGGCGCTCCAGCTCCTTCTTGACGATTCCGGGCACGCCATCGCTCTCGATGAGCAGCAGCGGGCCGGGGGTCTTGCCGGCGACGGGCGCACCGGACAGCGCGTCGGGGAAGACCTCACCGGACGCGACATAGGTCGTCTCCGGACCGGCGGCGTAGTTCAGCGAGCTGATCTTGGCCGAGGTGCTGTAGCGGGTCTGGCCCGCGACGCGGGTGACCTCGCCGGTGGTCAGCTTCCGCAGTTCGTTCATGACCGAACCCATGACCGAGTTGGTGCCGCCGAAGACGACGATCTGCTTCGGCTGCAGGCGGGTCAGCTCGTCGATGATCGGCTGCGGCAGCGTGTCGGTCTTGGTCAGCAGGACCGGGCCACCCTTCATCCCGGCGACCGGGGCACCGGAGAGTGCGTCGGTGAAGACCAGCCCGGAGGCGACATACGCGACATCGACGCCGGGGGCGAAGCTGGCCTTGGAGATATTCGCGGATGCTTCGTAGCGGTCCGCACCCGAGATGCGCATCACGGTGCCGGCCTTCGCGGTCGCGGGCATGGTCAGGGCGGGCGCGATGCCGAGGGCGCCCGCGACAACGGCGGCCGCCAGCGCCGTGCGGCGCGTGGTCGTGGTCTTCATCAGTGGTTCTCCTTCGAGGGACAAGGCCCGGGCGTATGCCGCGGGGCCGGAATGTGCCAGCGGCCGGCCCGCTCGGGCCGGCCGCTGAAAATCAGGGGGAGACGTACTGCGCGAGCTCGGCTTCGACCGCTGTGCTCACCGATTTCGGCCCGCCGAGGACAACGATCTTCTTCGGCTGCAAGTGGCGCAACGCGTCCGCGATCTGGCTCGGGATACGGGTGTCATCGACGAGCAGCATTGGGCCACGTCGAATGCCAGCAACGGGAGCACCGGCGAGCGCATCGGAGAAGACCTGGCCATAGGCGACATACGCGACATTGACGCCTGGGGCGAAGGACTTGTCGGCGATATCCGCCGAGGCGGCATACCGGTCGCTGCCGTAGAAGCGCTCGACCCATCCGCGGGAGTAGTGCGCCAGCTGGGCCGCAACCTCATCGGACACGCTCGCCGGGCCGCCGAGAACGATGATCTTGGCCGGGTTGAGCCGGTCGAGTTCTTCGGCGATGGCGCTCGGCAAGCGGTCGTCATCGGTCAGCAGCATCGGTGAGCCGCCCATGCCGGCGACCGGCGCACCCGAGAGGGCGTCAGGGAAGTTCAGGCCCGACGCGACATACGCGACATTCACGCCGGGGGAGAAGGACTCCTGCGAGATCTGCGCGGAGGCTTCGTAGCGGTCCGCACCCATCCACCGCTCGACGCCGCCGGAGGTGTAGCTGGCAAGGACCGCCTCGACGTTGTCGTCGACGCTATTAGGACCACCGAGGATGACGATCTTCTTCGGCGCCAGGCGCCGCAACTCGGTGGCAACGACGGACGGCACTTCGCTGCTCTTGACGAGCAGCATCGGGCCGCCGGTCTTCGCCGCGACCGGCGCACCGGAGAGGGCGTCGGTGAAGACCGCGCCGGACGCTACATACGCCACCGGCACGCCCGGAGCGAAACTGGCCTCGGACACATTGGCGGCTGCTTCGTAACGGTCGGCACCGGAGATGCGCTCGACACCTGCCGCCTTCCCACCGTCGGCGGCGAAAGCGCCAGCCGGTCCGGCCGCCATCGCACCGGCAACAACGACCGCGGTCATCGCGCGTCGCAGAACTGCACTACTCATCGAGTGGATCTCCCTCGGATTCGGGCTACAGGGACCAGGTCACGCCCGATCACCCCACGGCAGGGTAACCAATGTCTATGCCGATCGGCACCTTCAGTTCGGGTCCGGCCGCTGCGGGGGCCGCTCCTGGGACGGATCAGCACCAGATCAATCGCCGGCGACGATATCGACCACGACGACCGTGACATTGTCATGTCCGCCCGCGGCCAGGGCCGCCTGAATGAGGGCGTCGGCCGCATGCTGCGGATCTTGCGCCGTATCGAGCACCCAAAAGATGTCGTCGGGCGAGACCTCATCGGTCAGCCCATCGGAGCACACGAGGAGCCGGTCCCCCGGAACGACTTCGAGCCGCTCGACGTCGACCTGCACATCGGGCCGCGCGCCGAGGCTGCGGGTGACGATATGCCGCATCGGGTGCACCGCGGCCTCCTCGGGGGCCAGGATGCCGAGCGTGACCATGTCCTGGACTTCGGAGTGGTCGACCGTCACCTGCTTGATTTCGCCCTCGTGGATATGGAGAACGCGCGAGTCACCGACATTGAAGATCGCCCAGGATCCGTCAGTAAGCGCCCCGATGCCGGAAATGGTCGTGCCCATGCCTCGCTGACCCGGCAGGTGCCCGGCCTGCCAGATCCGCCGGTTGGCCTCTTCGACCGCAGCGCGCAGCGGCGCCGCGTCGACCAGGTCGAGACCGTCGAGTTCGGCCAGGGCCTCGATCGCGAGCTGCGCGGCGACCTCGCCCGCCGAGTGGCCGCCCATGCCATCGGCAACGACAAAGACCGGGTATGCCGCGAGGAGGCAATCCTCGTTCTGCTCCCGGTAATGCCCACGGTGGGTCGCCGTGCCGACCTCAATCACGCGGCTAATCTCCCACACCCGAGGCGGTCCGCGCCAAGGCACTTCCGACACCCGGCGGGGCCGCGGGTATGCCGGGACAAGCGGTCGTTACGGCAAGTACGACCCAAGCACAGCGCGGACGCTCTCGCTGACCGTATTCGGCCCGCCGAGCACGACGATGCGCTGCGGCTGGAGGCGGGAAATTTCGTCGGCAACGACCTTCGGCAATGAGGTGGTGTCGACCAGGAGGACCGGGCCACGCGTCATACCCGCGACGGGGGCACCGGACAGGGCGTCGGGGAAGACCCGGCCGGACGCGACATACAGCACCGGGGTGCCGGGGCCGTAGTTGCCGGCCGAGATGGCCGCCGAGGTCGCGAAGCGATCGGCTCCGGAGACCCGGCTCACCGCACCCTTGGTGTAGGGCGCCAGGGCAGCGACCACACTGTCGGAGATGGTGTTGGGGCCGCCCATCACGACGATCCGGCCTGGCTGCAGGCGGGTGAGCTCCGCTGCGATGCTGCTGGGGATCTTGGTCGTGTCGACGAGCAGCACCGGGTTGTCGTTCTTTCCGGCCACCGGGGCACCGGAGAGCGCGTCGGTGTAGACGCGGCCGGAGGCGATATAGGCCGTCGCAACGCCGGGGGCGAAGGACTTGGTCGCGATGGTCGCCGACGTGGAGAAACGGTCGTCGCCGGCCCAGCGCTCCACGCCGCCGGTGGTGTATGCCGCAAGCTTGGCTTCGACCTCGGGGGACACGGTGGCCGGTCCGCCGAGGATGACGATCTTCCGCGGGGCGAGCCGGCGCAGTTCCGTCTGCACCGCTCCGGAAATGGTGGTCGCCGAGGTCAGCAGGATCGGTCCGCGGTCCTTGCCCGCCACCGGGGCCCCGGACAGCGCATCGGCGAAGACTTCGCCGGAGGCGACATAGGCGACCTGGACGCCGGGCAGGAAGCTGCGCGCCGAGATCGTGGCTGAGGCCGCATAACGGTCCGCGCCGCTCCAGCGCTCGACCTTGGCCAGGCCGGGGAAGTCGATCTTGACGCTCGCGCCGGCCGTGGTCGCCGAGACCACCTCGAGCCGCAGGATGCCTCCGGGGCTGGTCCAGCTCTCGCCCGGTTCGAGGCCAGGGTGGCGACCGGTTGCCGGCGCCTTGCCGTCGGGATGGAAGTCGAGGACGGCGCTATCGGCGGGATTGCCGCTGGCCAGGTCCACGCGGCGCACGATGACGCCACCACCGGGGTCGGTGCGGGGTGACCCCGGTCGGGTCGACCCAGGTCGCGTCATCAATCCAGTCATCCAGACCGTCGGGCGTGCGGTACTCGATCGTGTAGCGCTCGTCGCCGAGCGTGATTCCGACTCCGCGCAGCCCGGTATTGGCCGACAGCGGACGGATGAAGGAGTACTGACCCTGACCGGGGGTGACCTCGGCGAAGTCACTGGCGGAGAAGGCGCCGAGGCGGCGCAGGTTCGCGGCGCTCAGCCGGCCAATGTGTTCGTAAGGCCACCAGCCCATCAGGTCCCAAGGGTCGCTGCCGTCCTGCTGCTTGCAGTAACCCGACAGAGGGATCGGGGTGGTGTGGGCCGCGTCGGTCCAGCAGTCCAGGGAGTTGCTCATGCCCAGCCCGGCGTTCGAGCCGACACCAAAGCCGATGGTGGCCCAGTGCAGCGACTCCGGGCCGTTGATGAAGGCGACGCCGTCGCCCGCGGCGCTCAGCCCGCGGGAGGCGAGCATGCCAAAGGAGCAGGTCGAGGACTGCGGGAAGACGATGTCGAGATGCTGCCGGTTGCCGGGGACATCCGGCGCGACGGCGCGGGCGGCCCGCTCGATCGCCGGAGTATCGCAGGACGCGATCTCGTCGGCGGTGAGGCTGATCTTGGCCCACGGCCGCACCTGGTTCAGCGTGACGGTGAGCTTGCTGGCTGTGGCCGCGCGGAAGTAGCCGCTGGTCGCCCGCACCTCGGTCCCGATCGCCACATTGTCCAGCGCTGCCGGAGCCGGGTCCGCCCAATAGACCGGCTGCACGAGCACGGAGTGGTCGCCGAGCGCGCCCCGCGCAGCCGTGCCGCGCGCCGGAGCGGACCGGTCGACATACTGCCGCAGCGGGCCGGGGGCAGTTGCCTTCCCCAGGTCCGGTGCGTATGCCGTGGCCCCCTCCCCCGCAGATCCTGCGGCGGGTGCAGCGCCCGCGCCGCCAACGCCGGTCAGGGCACCGAGCGCGAGCGCCGTGATCGCCGTGCCGGCGAGCAGCCGCCTCGGCGCGGCGGGCAGCGTTGCGGGGGCGGCCGTTCGGACGGCAGTGGACGTGGAACGACGGTGACCAAAGTGACGCACGAGACTCACGCTACCGGCCGCTCCCCAAGTCGGCGACGCGAACGGCCCCGGCGTGGCGGCCCAGCCCGTCGTGGCCTAAGGCGCGCCGCCGAAGGAGTGCTAGCACCAGTTAGGTGACTGTGGACACGTTGCAACATGTGCACAGTCACCTAAGTGGTGCTAGCACTACTTGGAAAACTTCCCCGGGGGTTGGCTCAGGGGAGGTAGCGGGCGAGCGAGGCCTGGACGCCATACGAGATGGTGTTGGGCCCGCCGAGGACGACGATCTTGCCCGGGCGCAGCCGCTGCAATTGCGCGGCGACGGTGTCCGGGAGCTTGTCGGTGTCGACGAGCAGCACCGGCGACTCCAAGGTGCCCGCGGCCGGCGCGCCGGAGAGCGCATCGGTGAACACCCGGCCGGAGGCGATGAAAACGGTGCCGCCATTGGGCCCATAGGCCTTGTCGACGATCTGCGCCGAGGTCGAGAAGCGGTCCGGGCCCCACCAGCGATCGACTCCGCCGGTCCCGGCGAGTGCCTGCAGTTGGGTCAGCACCCCGTCGGTGATCGTGTTGGCCCCGCCGAAGACGACGATCTTGGTCGGCTTGAGCCGCTGCAATTCGGTCGTGATGCTCGAGGGCAGCTTGTCGGTGTCGACGAGAAGCACCGGGCCATCGGTCTTGCCCGCGACGGGAGCGCCGGACAACGCATCGGTGAAGACGCGGCCCGAGGCGACGTAGGCCGTCGCGACGCCCGGGTCGAAGCTCACCTCAGAAATTGCGGCGGAGGTCTCGAAACGATCCGCTCCCGACCAGCGCTGAACCTCGCCGGTGGTGAAGTCGTGCAATTGCGCTTCGATCTCCGGCGAAATGGTGGCGGGGCCGCCGAAGATGACGATCTTGTGCGGGGCGAGCCGGGTCAGTTCCGTGGCGATGACGTCGGGAATCCCCTTGGCCGAGACGAGCAGCACCGGCCCGTCGCTGCGTCCGGCAACCGGCGCCCCAGAGAGGGCATCGGTGTAGATCTCGCCGCTGGCGACATAGGCGACATCCACTCCGGGGCCGTAAACACCCGACGAGATGGTCGCCGACGTCGAATAGCGGTCGTCACCGGACCACCGGTCGACCTTGTCGATGCCGGGGAAGCTGATCGAGATCGAGGCGCTGGCCGAACTTGCCGCCGTCACCGAGATCGCGAACGAACCGTCCGGATTGGCATACGACTCACCCTGGGCCAGGCCAGGATGACGGGCGGTGCTCGTGACGCTGGCGTCGGGGTGGAAGTCGACCACCAGCCGGGCGCGCTCGCTGGCGGGCTTGCTCATGTCGATGCGGTGCACCGTGACGCCACCGCCGGGGTCCGCGACGACACCGCCGGGCGAGGTCCACGTGCGATCGTCAATCCAGGCGTCGAGCCCGGTGGGCACCCGATAGTCGACGAGATAGCGGTAGCTGCCGAGGTCGAACCACGCAGAACGCAGCCCGGCGCCGGAGCTGAGGGGGGTCAACGTGATGGAGCGAGCCGGACCCGGCACCACCTGCGTCGAGGCATCCGATGGCAGGACGCCCAAAGTGGCCAAGGTGTCCGCGATCGGCGTCCCGGCACGGCCATAGGGCATGGAGCCCGTCGGGTCCCAGGGGTTGTCGCTGGTGTTGTTGCCGGTGCAGGTGCCGGAGATCGGCACCGGCGTCGAGCCGTTGACACAGTTCAGCGATCCAGCGAAGCCGACACCGGCATTGCGGGCGAGCGTGCGCAGCGCGACACCGGTCGTGAAGGAGCCATTAACGATGGTGAAACCGTCGCCGAGGCGGGTCAGACCGAACTGGGGACGGTCACCGAAATCGCACTGCGACAGGCCATTGAGGATGACGACGAGGTGGTCGCGATCGCCGGCCGAGCCGACCTTGGCCCGGACGGCCTTGGTGATCGCATCGACATCGCAAGACGCCTCCTGCGATGAGGTGATCGACAGCTTCTGCCATGTGGGCATGTCCCAGCCCTTGGCGACGGTGATCTGCCCACCGGTGGCGGTCGACCAATAGCTATTGGCCTGGCTCATCACCTCGGTGAAGTCGGCCTGGGACAAGGACGCCGGGGCGGACCCAGAAAAGTAGACGGGATAGGGGTAGAAGTGGTGCACCCCGGGGGTGCCGCGGGCGGCCGATGCACCCGGCATACGCAGCTCATCCCCGCCTGCAGCTGACTGTGCCGGTGCCGCCCCGAGCACCGCGACCCCGGCGGCCAGCGCCGCAATCCCCACCGACCGTAGGCGCCGGATGCCGGCGCTCTTCCCCAATTCACGCATGGCCGCACGCTACTCGTCCCGTCCGACAACGGCCCGGCAAATGCGAGATTGTTGTCGAATTACCTGCTCTCGGGCTGATCCGCCCACCACGCGAGCAGCCGATCCGCGGCCGCCTCCGGGCCAATTGGACCCTCGTCCAGGCGCACCGACAACAGATAGGCATAGGCGCGCCCGAGCACCGGACCCGGACGTATGCCGAGCACCTCGGCGATCTGGTGCCCGTCCAATTCCGGGCGCACGGCGGCGAGTTCCTCGGCCTCCTGCAGCGCGGCGATCCGGCGCTCCAACTCGTCATACGTCTGGGACAGCCGGCGGGCCTTGCGCTGGTTCCGCGTCGTGCAATCGGCCCGAGTCAGCAGATGCAGCCGGGACAGCAGCTCCCCGGCGTCCGCGACATACCGGCGCACCGCCGAATCGGTCCACACCCCATCGCCATACCCATGGAAGCGCAGGTGCAATTCCACGAGCCGGGTGACGGCTTTCACCGTCTCCTTGTCATAGCGCAGCGCCCGCAGCCGGGCGCGCGCCAGCTTGGCGCCGACCACCTCGTGATGGTGGAAAGACACCCCGCCGCCGCCCTCGAACCGGCGAGTGGCCGGCTTGCCGATGTCATGCAGCAGGGCGGCCAGGCGCAGCGCCAGATCCGGACCCGGCACGGCATCCGGACCTGAGCCGCCCTCCAGGCCGATGGCCTGATCCAGGACTGTCAGCGAGTGCTCATAGACATCCTTGTGCCGGTGGTGCTCATCAATCTCCAACTGCAGCCGCGGCAACTCGGGCAGGAAGTGATCCGCCAGCCCGCTGTCCACGAGCATCACCAAACCGCGACGCGGCGCCGGCGCCAGCAGCAATTTGCTGAACTCATCGCGCACCCGCTCCGCCGACACAATCTCGATCGAGGAGGCCATCGCCTGCATCGCCTCGGCCGCATCCGCCGCGAGATCGAACCCCAACTGAGCCGCGAAACGAGCCGCCCGCATCATCCGCAGCGGGTCATCACCAAAGGAAACCTCCGGCGGCGCGGGCGTGCGCAGGCGCCGCTTGGCGAGGGCGTCGAGGCCGTCATACGGATCCACGAAGGTCAGATCCGGCAGCCGCAGGGCCATCGCATTGACCGTGAAATCGCGGCGCCGCAGATCGTCGTGCAGGTTGTCTCCGAAGGCCACGACCGGCTTGCGTGTCACCCCGTCATAGGCGTCGGCGCGATAGGTCGTCACCTCGACGGTGACGCCATCGCGATAGCCGCCGATCGTCCCGAAGGCCCGGCCGATATCCCAGGTCGTGCTGGCCCACGGCTTCAAGATCGCTTCGATCTGCTCGGGCCGGGCGCTGGTGGTGAAGTCGAGATCGGGCGAGGTGCGGCCGAGGAAGGCATCGCGGACCGGCCCGCCCACCAGCGCCAGTTCATGCCCGGCCGCCGCGAAGCGCTCGCCCAGATCGGTGAGCAGCGGCAGCGACGGGCCGAGGTGCGCGACGGCGCGCCGCAGCATCTCGGAGTTCTCGAAGTCCACGGGGAAACCGTATGCCGTGCGCCCCGGCATCCCCGCCCCGCGTCCGATTCGGCGGACGGCCGGGGCCGCTGCACGTTTTTCTCCGGATGCCGGTTGTCTGCGCTTCGAGGCGCTAGAAAGCAGGGGTAAAGCGCAGACTTTCGGCATCCGGAGAAAAATGAGTGACAGCCACGGACTCCGCCCGCACCCCAAAGCGGCCCGCCCGCAGCGGCATTCGCCGCCCTCCAAGGCCACCCCTTTAGAGTGACCTCATGAGTCACCCTGCTCACGGACGAGCCCCGAGGCGGCTGCCCGCCGTCGAGGAGCGCTCGGCCGGCGGGGTGGTCGTGGACGTGCAGGGCGGCATCGCGCGGATCGCCGTGATCGCCCGCCGCAACCGCGCTGGGCGCCTCGAATGGTGCCTGCCCAAGGGCCATATAGAGGGCCAAGAAACCCTCTGCGAGACGGCGGCGCGCGAGGTTGAAGAGGAGACCGGCATCGAGGCCCGCGTCCTGATCAAGCTCGGCACCATCGACTACTGGTTCGCCACCGGCGACCGTCGCGTGCACAAGTTCGTGCACCACTACCTCCTCGAGGCCATCGGCGGCTACCTGACGATCGAGAAGGACCCCGACCAGGAGGCCGTCGACGTCGCCTGGCTGCCGCTGCAGGACGCGCACCGCCATCTGACCTTCCCCAATGAACGGCGCATCGCCCGGGAGGCATGGCAGCGCCTCGCCGGCGGCGAATGAGCCGGACCCGGCCGGCCCTGATCGCCGCGCTCGTGGCCCTCGCCACGACCCTGGTGTTCGCCCTGCCCGGCGCTGTCCGACCCGCCGAGGCGACCCCCAGCACGGCGCCCCGCGCCACCCCGGCCACCAGCCTGAAACTCCTCCTCTCGACCGTCACGCCGGCCATCGCCACCGCCGATTCCGAGGTCACGCTGACCGGCCAGGTCATCAACACCGGGGCCGAAACCGTGCCGGCCCCCGATGTGCGCCTGACCGGCTCCTTCACTCCCCTCGCCGGCCGTGACGCCATCGCCGCCTGGGCCACCGGCCGCCCCAGCGCCATCGAGACCAGCCTCATCGACCACTTCTCGACCACCGGCGACCTGCGACCGGGAGGGCGAGCGAACTTCATACTCACCGTTCCCGCGCCCGGCCCGGAGGGTGCGGCCTTTGGCGCCCTCCCCATGGCGATTTCGGTCGCGGGGACGCAGTTGCGCACCTTCGTGCCGATGCAGCGCCGGATGGAATATGAGCCCCTGCGCCTCGCCGTCCTGGTCCCGCTCACCCTCGACCCGGATCCGGCCCTGCTCGGGACGTATGCCGCCCCCCGCCTCGCCGCCTGGCGCACCCAACTCGCCGACACCTCGCGCTTCCAGCGCCTCCTGGACGCGACCGAGGATCTTCCTGTCACCTGGGCGATCGACCCGACCCTGCTCAATCCGCCGTCGGCCATCCCCGATGTCCGGCCCACCGAGGCCGAGGCCGGCGCCGCATGGGACCGGATCACGTCGGCTCAGCGTGAGGAAGCTCGGCTGCGCCGCACTGCGGACACCGCCCTGCGCGCCCGGCTCGCTGGTCACAGCCCGCTGCTGCTGCCCTATGCCGATGCCGACCTCGCCGGTCTGCTGAACCTGCCCGGACAATCGGGCCTCATCGCCCCCGCCCTCGCGGCCACGCGCACCATCGCCAAGGGCCTTCCCGGCGCACGCACCGACATCCTCTGGCCGGCCGACAACCGCGTCGGCACCGATCGGGTGCGCGCCCTGCTCACGGCGGCCGGCCAGCCCGGAATCCGCGCCGTCCTCGGCCCCGAGTCCGCCCTGCCGGACAAGAACACCGACCAGGCCCCGCATCCTGGGCCGAACGGCTCCGCCGTCCTGACGTATGACGACCGGCTGGGCAATCTGCTCCTCACCCTCCCCGCCGACGGCTCGCGCGCCGGCTCGCCGGGCGGGGCCTCAGGCGACGGCACAGGCGCCCTGACTGCGCAGCGGATGCTTGCCGACACACTCGGCCTGCTCGGCGAGTTCCCCGGCACGCCGCGCCGCATCCTGCTGGCAGCCCCGCGCACGCTGGATGCCTCCAGCGCCAGCCTGCGCCCGACCCTCACCGCACTGCTCACCGCCCCCTGGATCCAACCCGGCACCCTCGATGAGCTGATCGACGCTGCCGGGACGGGCAGCGGCATACCCGAGCAGGCGCCGGAGGCGAGCGCGCCCGCGGACGTCCCGCGCGACCCGAGCCTGGCTCGCGATGGCCTGACCCCCGCCCGGGTGGAGGTGATCCAGCGGGGCATGGACGCGCTCGCCGGGCTGGCGGAGGTCCGCACCGACGGCACCGACAACTGGGCCTACTGGTCGCAGGTCCACGAGCAAATGCTCAGCAGCCGGTGGCGGGCCGACCGGGCGGCGCTGCGACCGGCGATCGAGGCGATCAAGGCGGCCGGCAATCAGGCGCGTGACGGCGTCTCCGTCGTGCCGGGACGGATCAACTTCTTCGCCGACTCCGGCCAATTGCAGGTGACCGTGAAAAACGACCTCGACGTGGCCGTCGAAAATGTCACCGTCCGTCTCGACTCACTCGTCCCGAGTTTCCGGCTCACCGGCAGCCCCGCCCCGGTGACGATCGGGCCGCACTCGCGCACCACAGTCCGAGTGCCGGCGACAGCGCTGGCCGCCGCGACCGTGCCGATCCGGGTCAGCCTCTACACCCCGACCGGGCAGCACTTCGGCAATGACGACACGGTGCAGGTGCGGGCCTACCCCACCGGCTCCTGGTTCTATTGGGTGATCGGCGCGGTCGCCATACTCCTGCTCCTGGCCGGCCGCTGGCGCACCCGCCGACGCCGCCGGACCAGCACCGAAGGATCGATCAGCGCGTGAGCGAAACCCCCAGTTTGGGGCGCGCGAGCGCCCTGATGGCCTCGGGCACCTTGGTCTCTCGCATCCTCGGCCTGGTCCGCGCGACGATGCTCGTCGGCGTCATCGGCGGCACGGGCCTGGCCGCCGATGCCTTCTCCGTCGCCAACACCTTGCCCAACCAGATCAACTTGCTCGTGGCCGGCGGGATGATCGGCGCTGTCCTCGTCCCGCAGATCGTCAAGGCCAGCACCCACGACGATGGCGGCGAGGACTATGTCAATCGCCTCCTCACCCTGGCCCTGCTCCTCATGGCTGCCACCACCGCCGTGGCGCTCGCCGCCGCCCCCTGGTTGGTGCGCGCCTTCCTCGACGGCGGCAGCCTGACGACGGTCGAACTCGCCGTCACCTTCGCCTATCTGTGTCTGCCGCAGATCTTCTTCTATGGCGTCTACACCCTGCTGGGCAACGTCCTGACCGCGCGCAACCGCTTCACCGCCTATATGTGGGCGCCGGTGCTGGCCAATATCGTCTCGATCGCCGGCCTGGCCGCCTTCTGGGTGCTCGGCCTGCCGCGCAAGGTCGGCCCGGATCAGTGGGATCCCGGGATGATCTGGCTGCTCGCCGGCACGATGACGCTTTCGATCGTCGTGCAGGGCCTCTTCCTGGTGATTCCCTTGCACCGCAGCGGCTTCCGTTATCGCCCGCGTTTCGGCTTCCGCGGCGTGGGCCTGCGCTCGGCCTCGACCGTCGCGCTGTGGTCCTTCGCCGCTGTCCTCGTCAGTCAGCTCGGCTTCGTCGTCACCAGCCAGGTGCTCACCCGGGCCAGCGAGATCGCGCACCGGGAGCACCTCACGGCGGCGGGCAAGGCGTCATACGACAACGCCTTCTTGCTCTTCATGCTCCCGCACTCGCTCATCACGGTCTCGCTGACCACCGCCCTCTTCGTGCGGCTGGCGAATGCCGCGCGCCGCGACGACCGCCGCACCGTGATCGCCGATCTCAACCATGGCCTGCGCGCCCCCGCCCCGCTGACCGTCCCGATCGCGGTCGCCGGGCTCTTCTTCGCGCCATATGCCGTCCGCGCCCTGCTCCTGACGAATCCCGCCGAGACGCGCGCCATCGCCGGCGTGCTCGCGGCGATGCTCATCGGCCTGCTGCCCTTCGGCTGGCTCTATCTCGTCAACCGCGTGTATTACGCCTATGAGGATGCCCGCACGCCCTTCCGCTTCCAGGTGGTCGTCACGATCATCTCCACGATCTTCAACCTCATCGCGTATGCCGCCCCCGTCACCGCGACCGGCATCTGGGTCGGCGTGGGGCAGACCGTGAGCAATGCGGTGGGTGCGGCTTTGGGTTTCGTCGTGCTGCGCCGCCGCCTCGGTTCCCTCGGCCTATCCAAGACCATCCGTCAGCATGTCCGCCTGCTGCTCGCCTCGGGGGTCGCGCTCGCGGTCGTCTGGGGGGTGCATCAGCTGCTGCCCGGTGGGCTCGATGCCGGCTGGCTCGGTGCGGTCGGCGTCGCCGCGCTCCTGGGTCCGTTGTATGTCGCGGTGACCTGGTCGATCGCTCACCGCCTCGGCGTCCCCGAGATCGGCCAGCTGCTCGGCCCGATCACCCGCCGCCTGCGCCGCTGAGCCCGCCTCCCGGCCGCTCGGACATACCCGAACTAAGATGGGGCCGCTCGACGCCGGGGTCCGCCCGGGTCGGCCGCCGCCTCGTAAAGGAGCCGTTGTGACGGGCTTGCACCCCGGAACCGTGATTGGCGATCAGCGCTATGTCACGGTCCGCGCGCTCTCGACGCAGGGCGAGGCGGAGGTGTGGAGCGCTCAGGACAACGAGACCGATCAGCTCGTCACGCTCGTCGTCATGCCGCTCTCGGCGCCGACCACCGCGGCCGTTCTCGATGCCGCCAGCCGCTCCGCCGGTGTCGACAATCCGCGCCTGGTGCGGGTCCTGGATGTTGGCAGCGAGTTCGATCACGGCTTTTTCGTCGAGGAGAGCCTCGACGGCGCCCAATCCCTGACCTCCCTCGCCGGCGGCATCGGCATGGCTGCCGAAGAAGTGCGCCGCCTGACCGGCGAGGTCGCGCTGGCTCTCGACGCTGCCTCGCGTCGCGGCCTGCACCACCTCGGCCTGACTCCGGACAACGTCCTGCGTATGCCGGATGGCTCGGTCAAGCTGACCGGTCTCGCCACCCAGGCCGCCCTCGCCGGCCAGGATCATGTCGGTGGCAAGCGGGCGCTGCGGCGCGACGCCAAGGGCCTGGTCGCGCTCGCGTATGCCGGCCTCACCGGCCGCTGGCCGCTCGGCGGCGATGTCGGCCTGCCGCCCGCGCCGAAGGTTGTCGGCGGCGTTCCGCGACCGTCCGAGATCGCCGTCGGCATACCCGCCGATCTCGACACCATCGCGCACCTGACGCTGAACCAAAACCTCGGGCCGGTCTCGCCGGGTGACTATGCCGCGCAAATCGCCCCCTGGCCCAGCCTCTCGGTCGCCGAACGGGATGTGCTGGCGATCCCGGGCACCGGCCGCGAGGACGACTCGCTGGAGATTCCGCTACTCGGCAGCCACGCGAGCACCCCGGGGCTCGCGGGTGCCGCTGCCGTTGGCGGTGCAGGTATTGGCGGTGCGGCCGTCGGTGCCGCGCGTGCCGCGGGGTCGGGCGAGGACACCTCGACCGACCCGGGCGCCGAGGCGGCGACTGGCGCCGCGGCTGCCACGGGTCGTCAGGCGGCGCGCGAGGCTGACTCCGCGAATGCTGGCGCCGCTCCTGGAAGCGACACTTCCGCCGCGAACGATGTGACTGCTCCCATCGAGACGGGACCTCGCGGGCCGATGTCGTGGCTCGGCCGAGGCCGCGGGAGCGACGACAAGGCCGCCATTGCTGGCCCCGTGACCTCGCCAGTCACGCCTGATCCAGGCACCTCTAACTCAGACACAACCAAACCCGGCACGACGACGCCGCGGAGTGACGGCATACCCGGAAAGAAGGCGGCCGCGGCCGGTACCGCAGCGGTTGGGACAGCAGCCGCCGGTGCGGCAGCGGCTGGGACAGCAGCAGCCGGGTCGGCAGCGGCAGGCTCCACCACGACCGCAGCCGGAGCGGCGGGGGCTGGCGCGGCGGCGAGCGCCGCCATCTCGGGCGCGCTGGACAGTGCGGGCGCCTTCGGCAAGAAGCTCGCCGCGCGCACGCGCAGCGGTCTCGGCGGCCTGAGCGAGCGCACCCGCAACGCCATCGGCCGGTCGGAGGGGGCGACCTCCGATCATCGCGAACTCAAGGCCGCCATCCGCCGCGAGGAAGCCGCCTCGGAAGTCTCCATCGACCAGGCCCCGCAACAGCCAGAACTCGAAGCGCCAGCGCCCCTGCTGCCCGCCGAAGCGGGCGCCCAACCGAGCCGCGCGCAGAGCCGCTTCGTGCTGGCCACCTTCGCCGCCGCGCTGGCCGTCATCGGCATCGTCGCCGGCGCCGTCGCCTTCCGGCCGCCGAAGTCGAATCTCGAGGCGATCCTCGGGCCCGACACCATCCACCCGACCAGCGCGTCGAGCACCTCCAGCCAGACCACCACCGAGCCGCCCGCCGGCACCGCGGAGGCCGTTCCGATCGTCGGCGCAACCGGCTACGACCCCGAGGGTGATGGCGCCGAGAACAACGACCAGGCGGCCCGCGTCTTCGACGAAGACCCGAGCACCTTCTGGCAGTCCGAGGGCTATCAAGGCCCCAAGTTCGGGGGCCTAAAGTCCGGCGTCGGGCTCGTCGTCGACCTCGGCCAAGACGTCACGCCCAGCTCGATCACCCTGACCCTGCCGAATCCGTCCAGCCTGGAGCTCTACCTCGGCTCCGAACCGGACCGCACTGGCGCCAACCTCATCGGCACCGTCACCAACCAGCAGGGCGAGGTATCGGTGCCGGTCACCGATTCCGCCACCGGCCGCTATGTCATCGTCTGGTTCACTGACGCGCCGCAGGTCGCCGACGGGCGTTGGCGGGCGATGCTGTCCGAAATCGCCGTGCTCGGATGACCGAAACCGGCACGCTCGACGACCCAGCCAACTGGGGTGCGGCGGACCTGCCCGACTGCTCCGACAAGGAGCTGATGCATCGGCATACGCATGGTGATCCGGACGCCTTCGGCGAGCTTTTCCGGCGGCACAAGGACCGGATGTGGGGGGTCGCGCTGCGCACCTGCGGCAACCCCGATCTGGCCGCCGACGCCGTCCAGGACGCCTTTTTGTCGGCCTTCCGGCGCAGCGACAGCTATCGCGGCGAGGCGGCCGTGACAACCTGGCTGCATCGGATCACCGTCAACGCCTGCCTGGACCGGCTGCGCCGCATCAAGCCGACGAGCGAGCTGCCCGAGTTCGACCTGACCGATGGCGCGGACGCCCCGCGCGATGTCGATATCCGCCTGACCGTCCAGGAGGCGCTGGCCCAGTTGCCCGAGCAGCAGCGGGCCGCCCTTGTCTTGGTCGACATGTATGCCGTGCCCGTCGCCGAGGCCGCCCAGATCCTCGAAGTCGCCGAGGGCACGGTCAAGTCCCGCTGCTTCCGCGGCCGAGCGGCACTGGCGCAGATCCTCGCCGAGAAGGACCCGCCGGCCACCCAAGAAGCCGCCGTGGAACCGGATAGCGCGTCATGACGTCCCAGCCGAGAACCACACTCGCGTATCCCGGTCCGCAGGGCCGGCGCCGCGCGATGCCAATCGACCGAGGGAGCCGGCGGTGACCACCCCCGACATGGGCAATGTCCCCATTGAGGACGACCCCACGGGCATGCGCGCGCTGCTGTCCTCGCTCCCCGATCCCGGGCCGATGCCCGAGGACCTCTCCGCCCGAATCCTCGCCGCCTTGGAGCGCGAGGCGCGGTATGCCGAATCCGGCAGCATCTGGGATGAGGAGCCCGCTCCCGAGGTGCCCGCCGTGCCCGCTGGCCCCGCGCATCAGGAGTATGCCGATGGCGCGACCGTCGTGCCTTTGCGCCGCCGCTCCCGGGCTCTTCCGCTGCTCGCCGCGGCGGCCGCCATCGCGGTCGTGGGTGTCGGCGGCGGAACGCTCGTGAAGGCCCTGATCGGCGGCATGAATGGCTCCTCGTCCACCTCGGCTGGCGCGACCTTGAGCGGTCCCCGACAGGCCAATGAATCCGCGACTGAGCGCAATTCCGATAGCGCGGCCGGTGGTGGCACCTCCTCCGCATCCAGCTCTGGCAGCGTGACGATGTCGGGAACCGGAGCCGCCTCAGGCTATGACTCGCTGTCCGGCTTCGCCGTGTCGGCCAGCGGGACGGCATACACCGTCGACAAGCTCGCCCCCCAGGCGGCCGAGCTGATGGCCACGCGCATCACCCAGAACGCCACCACCCCCGCCGGCGGCCTCGCCGTCGAAGAGGCAGCCCGCGGCTGCGCCCAGGGGCTCGGCGCGGCACCCGACGCGCCGCTGCGAGTCGACTTCGGATCCTTCGAGGCGGGGGCGGCGGTGCTGATCGTCACCGAGGTCCAGGGCGAGGCCCGCGCGTATGTCGTCACCGAGAACTGCTCCGCCGCCGACCCGCAGATCCTCGCGGGACCGGTCACCCTGCCCTGACCGGCATCGGGTCGCCGTCAAACGGTGGAACAAAGAGCACCTAGGATCGGTTGTAGCCCGTATCGCCGCGCGGCGCCTTCGTGCGCAAGAGCCGGCGATCGGACGATTCACCGCCTCACCCGCGAAGGGATTCCTGACGTGTCGAGCCAGCCGGACGTGCGCTCCGTCATCATCATCGGCTCTGGTCCGGCGGGCTATACCGCCGCCATTTATGCCGCGCGGGCCGCGCTCAAGCCGCTGCTCTTCGAGGGTGCCGTCACCGCCGGCGGCGCGCTGATGAACACCACCGAGGTCGAAAACTTCCCCGGCTTCGAAGAGGGCATCATGGGCCCGGATCTGATGCTGACCATGCGCGCCCAGGCGGCGCGCTTCGGCACCGAGATCGTCACCGACGACGTCGCGGCAGTGGACCTGACCGGTGAGATCAAGAGCGTCACCGACGGCGAGGGCAACACCTACCGGGCGCGGGCGGTCATCCTCGCGATGGGATCGGCATACCGCGAGCTCGGCCTGCCCGACGAGAAGCGGCTCTCCGGGCACGGCGTGAGCTGGTGCGCGACCTGCGATGGTTTCTTCTTCCGCGACCAGGACATCGTCGTCGTCGGTGGCGGCGACTCGGCTGTCGAGGAGGCGACCTTCCTGACCAAGTTCGCGAAGTCGGTGACGATCGTCCACCGCCGCGACGAATTGCGCGCCTCCAAGATCATGGCCGACCGCGCCTTTGCCGACCCGAAGATCCAGTTCGCCTGGAATAGCGAGGTCACCGCCATCCACGGCGAGGACAAGCTCACCGGCGTCACGCTGCGCGACACCGTCACCGGCGAAACCCGCGAGCTGCCGGTCACCGGCCTGTTCATCGCGATCGGTCACGACCCGCGCAACGAGCTCGTGCAGGGCGTCGTCGACCTCGATGACGAGGGCTACGTCCTGGCCCAGGGCCGCACCAGCCTGACCAATGTCGACGGCGTCTTCGCCTGCGGCGACCTGGTCGACAAGCGTTATCGGCAGGCGATCACCGCCGCCGGCAGCGGCTGCGCCGCCGCCCTGGACGCCGAGAAATTCTTGGCCCACCACTGACGTTCACCTATCCAGACCTGCACCCGACCAACGAGAGGTATGCCGATATGGCCGGCACCGTGACCACCACTGACACCACCTATGACGCCGACGTCCTGCAGAGCGAGACGCCCGTGCTCGTGGACTTCTGGGCGCCCTGGTGCGGCCCGTGCCGCGCGGTCGCCCCGGTCCTGGAAGAGATCGCCAACGACCAGGACGGCAAGTTGAAGATCGTCAAGCTCAACACCGACGAAAACCCCGAGGTCACCCGCCGCTATGGCATCACCTCGATCCCGACGATGCACGTCGTCGTCGGCGGCGAGATCGTCAAGACGCTTGTCGGCGCGATGCCGAAGCCGAAGCTGCTCCGCGAGCTGGAGCCCTTCCTGGGCTGAGTGCCTAGCCCCGTCGAGGGGCCACCCGCAGTGTGCGGGTGGCCCCTTCGTCATTCCCAAGGGGCCTGCTGAGAGGATGGCCCGATGAGCGTGATCATGTCGCGGCGCGACCTGGACTTCGTGTTGTTCGAGTGGCTCGACACGGCGGAGTTGTTGCAGCACAAGCCATTTGATGAGCACACGCCCGAGACGGTCGCGTCGGTGCTCGACCTCGCGGAGCAGCTGTCGACCGATCTCTTCGCGCCGCACAATCGGCTCGGCGATCTCCAGGAACCGAGCTTCGACGGCACCACCGTGCACGTCGTGCCGGAAGCCGGCGTCGCGCTCAAGGCCTTCGCCGAGGCCGGCTTCGTCGCCGCCGCCCTGCCGGAGGCCGTTGGCGGTATGCAGGTGCCAGCGTCCGTCTTCAGCGCCGCCCTCTCGTGGTTCCACGCGGCAAACGCCGGGACCGGTGCCTATGCACTCCTGACCACTGCGGCCGCCAACCTCATTGCCCACCATGGGGATTCGCGCCTGCGCGAGACTTTCGTTCCGCCGATGCTCGATGGCCACTTCTTCGGCACGATGGCACTCTCCGAGCCGCAGGCGGGCTCCAGCCTCGCGGACATCACGACCCGCGCCGAGCCTCAGGATGACGGCAGCTATCGGGTCTTCGGCCGCAAGATGTGGATCTCCGGCGGCGACCACGAACTCTCCGACAATATCGTCCACCTCGTGCTCGCCCGCACCCCCGGCGCACCTGCCGGGACCCGCGGCATCTCGCTCTTTCTTGTGCCGAAATACCTTGTGGCAGAAGACGGTTCGCGCGGCGAACGCAATGACGTCACCCTCGCCGGCATCAACCACAAGATGGGCTACCGCGGCACCGTCAACACGGCCCCGGTCTTCGGCGATGGTGCCTTCCAGCCCGGTGGCCTACCCGGCGCGGTTGGCTACCTCATCGGCTCGGAGGGCAGCGGCCTGCCGATCATGTTCACGATGATGAACGAGGCGCGCATCGGCGTCGGTCTCGGCGCCACCGCCCTCGCCACGACGGGCTACCTGAAGTCCCTCGCGTATGCCCGCGAACGCCTCCAGGGCAGGCCCGTCGGCACCGGGCCCGGGAGCCCACAGGTGCCCCTCGTCGAGCACCCCGATATCCGGCGAATGTTGTTGGCCCAGAAGGCGTATGCCGAGGGCGCCCTCGCCCTCGTGCTGTATGCCGCCCGCCTCGTCGATGACGCGGCTGCTCATCCGGATCGCGCCGACGAAGCCAATGCCGTCCTCGGCCTCCTGACCCCGATCGTCAAGAGCTGGCCGTCGATGTGGGGGCCGCGGGCCAATGACCTGGCCATTCAGATCCTCGGCGGAGCCGGCTACACCCGCGACCACGACATCGAGCAGCACTACCGCGACAACCGCCTCAACCCCATCCACGAAGGCACGCACGGCATCCAGGCGCTCGACCTGCTCGGCCGCAAGGTGCTCATGGATCAGGGCCGCGCCCTCGGCCTGCTCGGCGCCCGCATGGCCGACACCGTGCAGCGCGCCCAAACCGCCGGTGGTCCGGCTGCGGAGTATGCCGCCCTGCTCGCCCCCCGCGTCGCCCGCCTCGGCGAGGTCACCAAAGGCCTCGCCGGCCTCGACGACCCCGCCGCCGTGACGGCCGATGCCTCGCTCTACCTCGATGCCGCCGGTCACATCGTCGTCGCATGGCTCTGGCTCGACCAGCTGCTCGCCGTCGCCGACAAGGACGGCCCGTTCTACGACGGCAAGCGGTCCGCCGCCGCCTACTTCTTCCGTCGCGAACTCCCCACCGTGGACCCCCTCCTGAACATCCTCGCCGCCTCCGACCGCGTCACCCTCGACCTCGACGCCTCCGTCCTCTAGGTCACGACGCATTTCTTGCGGCGCGGCGGCAGAAAGCCCTCGGGGCGGGAGACTCGTCGCTGCGCTCGCGACGCTTGCCTCCCGCTGCGCGTCGGACGAAAGCCCTCGGGGCAGGAGACTCGTCGCTGCGCTCGCTCGTTCCTCGCTCGACTCCGCTCCTCTACTGCCCCTCTGGGCTTTCTCCCGAATCTCCTGCCCCGAGGGCTTCCCCGGAGCCCCCGTGCTCCCGGCGCGAATGCCGCCCTCGCGTCCCGTTGGCGCGTAGGGTGGACTAGTGCAGAGCGATGTTTCACGTGAAACGGCGGGGGTTCGCGGACTGGGCGGCGGCGACGTTTCACGTGAAACGGTGGCCGTTCGCACAGACCGAGTGAGGGCGCCGCGACCGCGGCGACCGAAGGTCGTGGCCGTGTCGAATCAGAAGGGCGGCGTCGGTAAGACGACGACGGCCGTGAATCTGGCGGCAGCACTGGCGCAGGATGGCTTGGGTGTGCTGCTGATCGACATGGATCCGCAGGGGAATGCGAGCACGGCGCTGTCGATCTCGCATGATGACGACGATCTCGGCATCTATGACGTCCTGGTGGACGAGCGGCCGCTGATTCGGGTCGTGAAGGAGTGTCCGGACATTCCGGGCCTGTGGTGTGCGCCGTCGACGGTTGATCTGGCGGGAGCGGAGATCGAGCTCGTGGGTTTGACGCACCGGGAGCGCCGGTTGAAGCAGGTGATCGAGCACCTCTATTCGGCGCTCGATCGGTCTCGCAGACCGGCGCCGGACTACGTGATCATTGATTGCCCGCCGAGTCTGGGGCTGCTGACGTTGAATGCGCTGGTCGCGGCGGATGAAGTCTTCATCCCCATCCAGGGCGAGTATTACGCGCTGGAGGGGCTGACGGCCCTGATGCGGACGATCGGTCTGGTCCAGGCGTCGATGAATCCGGACTTGGCCGTCGGCGCCATTCTGCTGACCATGGTGGACGGGCGGACGAATTTGGCTGCGCAGGTGGCGGAGGAGGTCCGACGGCACTTCCCCCGCGAGGTGCTGCGCTCGACCATTCCACGATCGGTCCGGCTATCCGAATCCCCGAGCTTTGGCCAAACCGTCATGACCTATGACCCGACGGGCACTGGAGCGTTGAGCTACCGGGCTGCCGCCCGCGAATATGCCCACCGCGACCACGCCGCAGGCGCGTCTGATGAAGGAGATGTCCGATGAACGAGAGACGACGCGGCCTCGGCCGGGGCCTGGGTGCCCTCATACCGCCGGCACCGTCCCAGGACCGCAACGACCGTCCGGTGGACGTCTTCTTTCCCGACAGAGGGGCGTCGCCACCAGTCCTCGACGGCGACTCTTTGTCGGAAAACCGCTCTGCTGCAAGTGATTCCGTAGATTTCGAGATCGTTCACCCATTCGGCGCAGCCGGCTCAGGTGCCGTCCCGGCTCCCGGCAGTGGCGATGGGTCAAGCGACCTGGTGCCGGTTCCCGGGGCGCATTTTGCCGAGATTCCGCTCGAGCGCATCACGCCGAACCCGCGACAGCCACGGACGGTCTTTGATCCCGACGAACTGGAAGAGTTGGCGACCAGCGTCCGGGAGATCGGTGTCTTGCAGCCGGTCGTCGTGCGGCCGGTGGGCGAGGGCTATGAGCTGGTCATGGGTGAGCGGCGCTGGCGCGCGTCGCAGGCTGCGGGCCTGACGAGTATCCCGGCGATCGTGCGCGAAACCGCTGATGATGATCTGCTGCGGGATGCCCTTCTAGAGAACCTGCATCGCAGCCAGCTGAACTCCATGGAGGAGGCGGCGGCATACCAGCAGCTCCTCGACGATTTCGGGTGTACCCAGGAGGAACTGGCCACGAGAATCGGCCGCTCCCGCCCGCAAATCAGTAATACGCTCCGGCTGCTGAAGCTACCGCCGCTGGTCCAGCGCCGCGTCGCAGCCGGTGTTCTTTCGGCCGGCCACGCTCGCGCCCTCCTCGGCCTCGGCGACGGCGGAGCGATGGAGCGACTCGCGCAACGCATTGTGGCAGAGGGACTTTCGGTCAGAACCGTCGAGGAGATCGTCGCTCTCGGCGAGGCGGATGAGCCGGAGAGGGCTCGCCGCACACCCCGCGCCGGGACACCCCGACCGGAGCTGATCGACATCGAATCCCGACTCTCGGACTTCCTCGACACCCGCGCCAAAATCGCGATGGGCGCCAAGAAGGGCCGGGTCACGATCGAGTTCGCGACCCTCGAGGACCTCGGCCGCATCCTCGCCGCTATGGGCGTCGATCCCCGCGACCACCTGCCCGAGCAAGGGTGAGCCGTAGCGGTCTGGCTCTACGGGTGCCGGGTGGGGTCGGGCCGCTGTTCGATTTGGGGGTGCTCGGTGCGGGCTGCGACGGCTGGGGGCGTGCAGGTGCTGTCGTCGAGGCCGGTGAGGTCGCGGACATGCCTCTATAAATCCCTCTAATTCTCTACACTTCTAGACCTTGTTGTTGTTCAACACGCTGTTGAACGACTGTGTGAGCTTGTCGGCGGGCGGTTCTGGCGGCGCGACGTCGTTTGTGCGGGCCTGCACTGTTTCGCTTGATTGGTGTCGGCGTAGTAGTGGACTAGGCCCATCGCCTGCACGAATGCCCAGGCGCGGCCGCGCTGCCACTCGATATCCCCGCAGCCCAGGGTGGCCCGAAGGCGGCCGCATCGTCGACCAGAGCATCCGAGTCCGCGAACTCGCCAACCCCGGGCACCCGTCCAGAAACCCAGGTCTGCACGGCGAAGGGCATCGGGTATCCCAGGCCAGGGGAGCCGATAGTGACCGGGATAGGCGTCGGCAGGCCGCTGACCTGCGCGAACTCCGATTGAGCGGCCGCCTCCGACACGAGCTACGAGCGAGCGTCCGTGACAGGCATCCCGCGCAGCGGAAAGCGGGCCGCGAGATCATCGCCGATCCGGAAGATCGCGTTCACGGTCCCGCCCGTCGCCAGGCGCGTGACCGACAAGCCCCGCCAGGACGGGAACTGTTCGGCGATCAGCACGCGGACGATGTGCTCATCAACCGGCACTTCGTCATCGTGCATCGCCACGGACCTACCGGCGCTTGCGCCGGCGCTTGGTCGCCGCGGGCTCGCGCTCCTTGCCGATGACGACCAGCGTCGTCGGCGTCGGCAACTCCTGCCCGACAACGCGCACCTGGCCGGCCCCGAGCCCCCATCGAGACAGCACCGGAGCGGCCGCGGCCAGTTCGTCGGCGGCGTTGTCGCCCTTCATCAGCACCAGTTCACCGCCAACGCGCGTCAGCGGGGCGCACCATCCGGCCAGCTTGTCCAGGGCCGCCACGGCCCGCGCCGTGACATAGTCCGCCGACAGCCTGCCGTGGAACTCCTCGGCGCGCCCACGGCATACCTCAACCCCGGAAAGACCAAGCGCCGCAACGGTTTCCGAAAGCCACGTGGTCCGCCGCAGCATCGGCTCGACCAGTGTGACCCGCAGGTCGGGACGGGCCATGGCCAGGGCCAGACCAGGCAATCCGGCACCGGAGCCGACATCGATCACCGATGCGTCAGCCGTCGGCATCGCCTCGGCGACCACCGCGCAATTGAGGACATGCCGCTCCCACAGCCGGGGCACCTCGCGCGGCCCGATCAGGCCGTGTGAGACGCCGGTGTCGGCGAGGATCGCGACGAAGCTCTCGGCTAGCTCAAGCCGGTCCCCGAAGACCGCTGCAGCAACCGCCGGCGGCTCCGGAGGTATGCCGACCGCTCCCGCCGGTGCCTCGCTCACCGGGCTCAGGAGGCGGCCGGGTGGACCACGACATACCGCCGCGGCTCAACACCCGAAGACTCCGACACCAGACCGGCGGCGAGGACCTCGTCGTGGACGACCTTGCGCTCGAAGGCGGTCATCGGCTCCAGGTCGACCGGCTGGCCGGTGCTGCGGCACTCCTCGATGGCGACGCGCGCCGCCTCGATCAGGGAGTTGCGACGCTCGGCGCGGTGACCGGCGATATCCAGCATCAGGCGCGAGCGCTCGCCAGTGGCGGATTGCACCGCCAGACGGGTCAGTTCCTGGAGGGCGTCGAGCACCTTGCCGCCGGGGCCGACAAGGCGGCGGGGGACGCGGCCCTCGTCGGAGTCGACGATCGCCACGGCCGCCCGATCACCATCGACATCGAGGTCGATGTCCCCGTCGAGGTCGGCGATATCGAGGAGCGTCTCTAGGAAGTCTGCGGCCACCTCGCCCTCGCGTTCGAGCAGCGCCTTGCGGCCGCCCCGGCGCGGCGCCGACGCGCCATCCTCCGCGGCACTGTCGTCCGCCGCACCATCCTCCCCCTCGGCGAGGCCGCCGTCCGTCACCGCGTCGTCAGCGACGATGTCCGAGGACGACTGCGTGCCCGCCACGGGGGCGGAAGGATCGGCATAACCATCGACCTCGGGAGTCTCCAGCTGGGTGTTCTGTTCGCTCATCGGCGGCACTCCTTAGTTCTTGCCCGGGGCGTCTTGGGGACCGGCCGTGCCGACCTCGCCCTCGGTCTTCGGCGGCTTGGGGGAGTTGGGACCCTTCGGCGGGGTCTGCGGCTTGCGCTGGCGATCCTTGCGCTTGGGCTGTTGCCGTTGGCCGGATCCGGGAGCCTTCGGCGCCTTGTCCTCGACGATCGCCCCACCACCGGCCACGGCGGCGCCCGGCGTGATCGGCTTGCCCTTGCGGGCGCGACGCTCGTGCAGCGCCTTCTCGGCAAGCGAACCCGGGGTCGGGTTGCGACGGATGACATAGAACTGCTGGCCCATCGACCAGACGTTCGTGACGAACCAGTAGATGAGGACACCGATCGGGAAGTTCACACCCGAGATCGCGAAGACCAGCGGCAGCACATAGAGCAGCACCTTCTGCTGGCGCGCGAAGGGGTTGTCCAGCGCCGAGGCCGGCATGTTCTTGGTCATCAGCTGACGCTGAGTGGTGAAGGTCGTCACCGACATCAAGACGATCAAGACGATCGTGACGATCTTGGTGTTCAGGGTGTCCGCACCGATGAACCGGTCGGACAGCTGGGCACCGAAGAGCATCGCCTGCTCGGCCTGGCTCGCGACATCCTTGGTGATCGGCCCGATCGCGTCTCGATCCCCGCGCGCGATCGACTCCAGGCCGTTGAGCACTCGGAACAGACCGAAGAAGATGGGCGACTGGGCCAGGATCGGCAGACAGGACGAGAACGGATTGGTCCCCGTCGTCCGATAGAGCTCCATCGTCTCCTGCGTCATCTTCTGACGCGATTCCGGATCGGTCTTGCCCTTGTATTTCGCCTGGATTTTCTGAATCTCGGGGCTGATCATCTGCATCTTGCGGGAGGCATTGATCTGCTTGACAAAGAGCGGGATCAGCGCGGCCCGCATGACGATGACCAGACCGACGATCGACAGACCCCACGTCCAGCCGGACGCCTCGGGCATACCGATCGCGGAGAAGAACTGGTGGAAGCGGTACATGATCCACGCGACCACCCACTCAATGGGGTAGAGCACGCTATTGAAGAAGTCGCCCATGCTGTCCTAACTCGACGAGAGGGGGGTGGGGTTCGCCGGCGGCGAAGGGGTCTTGGGGGTGCGCTCCGGCACGTGGTCGACGCCGCCGGGAGCCCAGGGGTGGCAGCGCAGCAGGCGGCGGGCGGCGAGATAGCTGCCTTTGACCGGGCCGAACCGCTCCAGGGCGGTCACGGCATATGCCGAGCAGCTGGGGTAATAGCGGCAGCTCGGCGGGGTGAGCGGGGAGATCAGCTGCTGGTAGCCCTTGATCAGCAGGATCAGGGGGTATGCCAGCACCCGCCCGATGGTGTGACCGCCGCTCATCGTCGTTCCCCACCGCGGGCGGACAGATCTGCCAGCGCCGCATCCAGGGCCGAGCCAAGGGCCGAGCTCGGCGCTCCGGAGGCTGCGGGCTGAGCCCGCACGACATAGTCCGTGCCATCGACCAGCAGCGCGAGGCGGGCGCGGCACTGTTCGCGCAGCCGACGCTTGGTCCGATTGCGGAGCACGGCATTGCCCACATTTTTGCCCACAACGAAGCCAACCCGGCTCGGGAGGTTTTCCCGGCCGGGGAGGCGATTGGCATGAACGATGAGCAGGTGCGCGGAGGCGCTGACCCGTCCACGGCGGCGGAGAACCGCCGCGAAATCAGCGCTAGTGCGCAGCCGCCGGTCTGCCGGCAGCACCGAAACGGGTCAGGCCGAGATCTCGGCGCGGCCCTTGCGGCGACGCGCGGCGAGGATGGCGCGGCCGGCGCGGGTGCTCATCCGCGCGCGGAAGCCGTGGTTCTTGGCCCGGCGGCGGTTGTTCGGCTGGAAAGTCCGCTTGCTCACGACGGTCTTCTTTCGTTCTCGCTGCTAAGGGATCGGACGCGCGGGCCGTGAGGCACCGTGCGAGATCCGGCAGTGGTTGGTCTCGGGGCGGCCACCCCACGAGGGGGTGTCGGCCGCAATCGGAAGCCCGCGCTCGAAACCGTGGGCATGCGAAAACGGCCGACAGGCCGAAGATCAAGGGTACGGCAGCGCGGGAAAGCGGGTCAAACTCATGCCCCGGACGCCCCGGACACCTGCGCAACCCTTCACTCTGACACGTGGTCCGACATCCCACGAGATGCGACACGCCCTGGGTGCAAAGAAGCTCCCTCGGGGGTTAATAATGCTGCGGGTCGGGTCGCGCTGCCTGACAGCATCGCCGGACCGCACTGCCGCGGCCCCCGGTCACCCACATCTGTGGACAACCCTGTGGACAGCGCGTGGAGTCCCGGAAGGACGTGGCGCGTGACGGACACGAAGCCCGACACCAGTGCCCTGTGGAACGCGGTTCTCGCCTCGCTGGCGGCCGATGGAGTCCCGATGCAACATCGAGTCTTCCTGCAGGGCGCGAAGATCAAGGGTGTCCTGGACCAGACCGTGCTCGTCGTCGTCCCGAACGACTTCGCCAAGGATGTCCTAGAGAACAAGTTGCGCGAACGGGTCGTCAGCCGACTGTCCACCGATCTCGGCGAGGGACTGTCGCTGGCGGTGACGGTCGATCCCACGCTGGAGGATCATGGCGATGACCTGTTCAGCGCGACCGCCTCGCTGCCCGATGACGAGGACGTTCTCGAGGAGGACGAGCCGGAGTTGACGCCGGCCACCTCCGGCGATCTCGAGGATGTCAGCGCGACGCAGTTGAACGCGAAATACCACTTCGACAGCTTCGTCATCGGCTCCAGCAATCGCTTCGCTCATGCCGCCGCTGTCGCGGTGGCCGAGGCGCCGGCCAAGGCCTACAACCCGCTGTTCATCTATGGCGAGTCCGGACTCGGCAAGACCCACCTGCTGCACGCGATCGGCCACTACGCCCGCAGCCTGTATCCGCACGTCAAGGTGCGCTATGTGAACTCCGAGGAGTTCACCAACGACTTCATCAACTCCATCCGCGACGACCGGGCCGCGAACTTCCAGAGCCGCTACCGCGAGGTCGACGTCCTGCTCATCGACGACATCCAGTTCCTGTCGGGCAAGGTGCAGACGCAGGAGGAGTTCTTCCACACCTTCAACTCCCTGCACAACGCCAACAAGCAGGTCGTCATCACCAGCGACGTCCAGCCCAAGCACCTCTCCGGCTTCGAGGACCGGATGGTCAGCCGTTTCGAGTGGGGCCTGCTGACCGATGTCCAGCCGCCGGACCTCGAGACCCGGATCGCGATCCTGCGCAAGAAGGCGCTGCAGGAACGCCTATCGGTCCCGCCGGAAGTGCTCGAATACATCGCCTCGCGCATCTCGACGAACATCCGCGAACTCGAGGGCGCCCTGATCCGGGTCACCGCCTTCGCCAGCCTCAACCGGCAGGCCGTCGACCTGCCGCTCGCGCAGATCGTCCTGAAGGACCTGATCCCCAACGAGCACACCAACCAGATCTCCAGCGCGACGATCATGGCCCAGACGGCGGCCTACTTCGCCCTGACCATCGAGGACCTCCAGGGAGCCTCGCGCAGCCGGGTGCTCGTCACGGCCCGCCAGATCGCGATGTACCTGTGCCGCGAGCTGACGGACCTGTCGCTGCCGAAGATCGGCCAGCAGTTCGGCGGCCGGGACCACACGACCGTCATGCATGCCGAGAAGAAGATTCGCCAGTTGATGGCCGAGCGCCGGGCGATCTACAACCAGGTCACGGAGCTCACCAACCGGATCAAGCAGCAAAGTTCGTAGAGCGCGAGTTCGTCACATTTGGCCGAGGTCGTCACATCAACCTGCCGATCTCGCCCCAAGGTGACGACCTCACCGCGAGATCGTCACGTTGGGCATCCGGCGCCCGCCGCCGGCCGGGGCATCGCCGTTATCCCCATAGTTGTCCCCACCCGTGGATGGCTCGTTACCGGCCCGACACCTGCGGCCTGCCTGCTCGACACCCTGGGTCTGTGCGCTCGTCGCCGCGCCATCCACAGCCTGTGGATTTCCCTGTGGATCCTGCAGGTATGCCGTTACTCACCCCTGTGCAATGAGGTCGTTTCGCCGGGGGCAAGGTGGGGACAGCTGCCCCACCTTTTCCACAACGTCCGACAAACCTGGGGACACCCCATCGTCATCCCCAGCCGCCTCGCCGCCCCGCACGCGTCGTCCACATCCTCGTCCACGGGCGCAATGACCCGCTGGCCTGGGTTGATGCCCGATGTCCACAGGATCCACAGCCGCTATGACGATGACGATTCCAGTCCCATATCGCGAAGCATCCCCGACCAGACCCTGTGCACGAGCGACGCGGGGGACCGCTGGCATGGAGCTGGACGGGGCCGTGGTGGGCGGCGTACCTCATTCGCAACGCCCCCGGCCTGGCACGGGGAGCCGACGGGAGCTAATCTCATGCTTCCCGAGGGCTTCCGTCCGGGCACTTCGCCTTGGCCGCGGTCGGCGCACGGGATTCCGCGTGGGCCTGCCACGACCGAAGACCAAAGGTGGTAACCGTGAAGTTCCGTGTCGAGCGCGATGTTCTCGCCGAGGCCGTGACCTGGGTGGCTCGTGGGCTGCCGGTGCGGCCGGCCGTGCCCGTGCTCGCCGGCGTGCTCATCGATGCTGGCACCGATGGCACCGTGACGCTGTCCGCCTTTGACTATGAAGTCTCGGCCCGGATCACCGTCGCCGCGGATGTCTCCGAGGCCGGCACCGTGCTCGTGCTCGGCAAGCTGCTCTCGGAGATTGCCCGCAATCTGCCGACCGACAAGCCGGTCGATGTGGCGACGGACGGCTCCAAGGTTCAGGTCACCTGTGGGTCCTCGCGCTTCGCCCTGCTCCAGATGCCGGCCTCGGACTACCCCACGCTGCCGACCCAGCCCGAAGCCAGCGGAACCATCGACGGCGCCACCTTCGCGCAAGCCGTCAGCCAGGTCGCCGTCGCGGCCGACCGCGGCGACACCTTGCCGATCCTGACCGGCGTGCGCGTCGAGATCGAGGGCGAGAAGGTCACCTTCCTCGCGACCGACCGCTACCGCCTCGCGATGCGCGAATTCACCTGGTCCCCCGCGGCCGCCGACGCCAGTCATATTGCCCTCGTCCCGGCCCGCACCCTCGCCGAGACCGCGCGCTCGCTCGGTTCCGGCGGCTCGGTCGCCCTGGCCCTCGGCCAGGCCGCCGGCGGTGACGGACTCGTCGGCTTCGAGGCCGGCCAGCGGCACAGCACTTCACGCCTGCTCGACGGCGAATACCCGAAGGTCGCCAAGATCTTCCCGAGCGCCTCCGAAACCGAGGCCGTCGTCAAGACCTCCGACCTGATCGAGGCCGTCAAGCGCGTGGCGCTCGTGGCCGAACGCAACACCCCGGTGCGGTTGAAGTTCGCCGGTGGCCAGGTCGACATCGAGGCCGGCGCCGGGGACGACGCCCAAGCCTCCGAAGCGGTGGAGGCCACCGTCGACGGTCCGGAAATCGATATCGCCTTCAACCCCGGCTTCCTGCTCGACGGGCTCGGCGCACTGCATACCCCTTACGCGCGACTGTCCTTCACCGCCGCCCTCAAGCCCGCGATGATCACCGGTCAGAGCGAGCCCGATGGCTCGCCCGAACTGGGCTATCGCTATGTGCTGCAACCGGTTCGACTCACCAGCTGAGTCGGGCGCGGCAACATCCGGCACGACCTGTGGCGTGAGACACACGCAGGACTAGAGTTGGGATCGAAGTCCCGCAGACCAGACGCAACGGAAAGGTCCCCTCATGCAACTCGGGTTGATCGGCTTGGGCAAGATGGGCGGCAATATGCGCGAGCGGCTGCGCCGCGCCGGCCACGAGGTCATCGGATATGACATCAACCCGCAGGTCTCCGACGTCAAGTCACTCGGCGACCTGGTGAAGTCTTTGGAGGCGCCGCGCGTCGTCTGGACGATGGTCGCCGCGGGCGAGATCACCCGTCAGACGGTCGCGAAGCTTGCCGACCTCCTTGAGCCCGGCGACATGGTCATCGACGGCGGCAACAGCCGCTTCACCGACGACTTCGAGAACGAGAAGTTGCTGAAGTCCAAGGGCATCGCCTATCTGGACTGCGGCGTCTCCGGCGGAATCTGGGGCCTGGAGAATGGCTACGGCCTGATGGTCGGCGGCACCGCCGCGAATGTCCGCAAGGCGATGCCGATCTTCGACGCGTTGCGCCCCGAAGGCCCCCGCGACGAAGGCTTCGTGCACGCCGGCAAGGTCGGCGCCGGGCACTACACCAAGATGGTCCACAACGGCATCGAATACGGCCTGATGCATGCCTATGCCGAGGGCTACGAACTGCTCGAGAAGAAGGACATCGTCACCAATGTGCCGGGCGCTTTCAAGGCGTGGTCGCGCGGCACGGTCGTGCGCTCCTGGTTGCTCGACCTGATGGTCAAGGCGCTGGAGGAGAACCCCACGCTCGAGGACGTCTCGGACTACACCGCCGACTCGGGCGAGGGCCGCTGGACCGTCGAAGAGGCCATTGCGCTCTCGGTGCCGATGCCGGTCATCTCGGCCTCGCTCTTTGCCCGCTTCGCCTCCCGTCAGGACCACTCGCCGACGATGCAGGCGGTCGCTGCGCTGCGCGGGCAGTTCGGTGGCCACCAGGTCATGACCGTTGCCGAGGGTGAGTCCCTGCGCCGCGGCGAAGCGCCGGCGGCGGCCAAGGCGGTCAAGAAGAAAGTCGCCCCCAAGGAGAAGCCGACCAAGAGTGCGGCCAAGGCGGCCGCTCAGGGTCGCAAGGCTGCCGCAGCGGGTCCGTCGTCGGGCTCCGGCAGCACCCAAGGCGGTTCGGGCGCGGCGGGTGCCGGCCCCACGTCGGGCTCCGGCACGACGCGGAAGCGCGCCGCGAAGCGCTGAGGTGTATGTCCGGCACCTGAGCCTGATCGACTTCCGCAGCTATCCGAGTGCGGAGGTCCCCTTGGGGCCGGGCGTCACCACCTTGGTTGGGCTCAACGGCCAAGGCAAGACCAATGTCGCCGAGGCGATCGGCTATCTCGCCACGCTCGGATCGCATCGCGTCGCCACGGATGCCCCGCTGGTGCGCTTCGGCGCCGAGCAGGCGATCGTGCGCGGTGCGGTCGTGCGCGAGGGCCGCGAGAGCCTCGTCGAGATCGAGATCAATCCGGGTCGGGCGAACCGGGCGCGGCTGGGGCGCAGTCCGGTCTCGCGGCCGCGCGAGGTGCTCGGTCAGGTCCGGTCGGTGCTCTTCGCGCCCGAGGATCTCGCGCTCGTCAAAGGAGATCCCGCCTCGCGACGGCGGCTGCTCGATGATCTTCTCGTGCAGCGCCAGCCGCGTTGGGCGGGTGTGCGGTCCGACTACGACCGCATCGTCAAGCAGCGCAGCGCCCTGCTGAAGTCGGCCGCGCCGGTGCTGCGGCGCGGCGGCCGGGGACGGCGGGTGCCCGACGGCATACCCGAGGGGGAGGCGCGGGAGAGCGCACTGCATACCCTCCATGTCTGGGACGGCCATCTCGCTGGACTCGGGGGGCAGTTGTTGTATGCCCGCCTGCGGCTGCTGCGGGACCTGCGCGGGCACCTGGAGCATGCGTATGCCGAGTTGAGCGGCGGCGCGGGGGAGGTCGGGGCGGCATACCGCGCCTCGGTCGGCGAGGCGCTGGCCGCGCGGATCGCCGCCGGTGAGGTGCCGGAGATCGAGGAACTCTCGGGAGGCCTGACGGCGGCGCTAGGGGCCGCGCAGGCCCAGGAGATCGAGCGCGGCCAGTGCCTCGTCGGGCCGCATCGCGATGACGTGCTGCTGACGCTCGGCGGCCTGCCGGCCAAGGGGTATGCCAGTCACGGCGAGTCTTGGTCGCTCGCACTCGGCCTGAAGCTGGCGGCATACGAACTGCTCCGCACCGATCTCGGGACCGATCCGGTGTTGATCCTTGACGATGTCTTCGCCGAACTCGATGCCGGCCGACGCGAGCGGCTGGCGGGCTTGATCGCCGATGGCGAGCAGGTCATCATCACGGCGGCCGTGCCCGAAGATGTTCCGGATTCGCTTGCTGGACAGCGATTTTCGGTGACTAAGGGCGCGATCGAATTGGTCGTCGATGATGAGTGACCAGCCACCGGACGAGGAGCGGTCGGCCGACGAAATGGGCGCGAGCGAGCCTGAGGTCGACCTCGATCCCGAGGTCGACGCGGCGGCCGAAGCGCTGCGGCGCGCGCAAGCGGTGGCGCGGGCCAAGGGCTTGCGTCCCGGCGTCGTCCCGCGGCGGACGCGGACCTCGGCGACCGCGAGTGGGCGCACCGATCGCGACCCGCTCTTGCTCGGGGAGGCCGTGGAGAAGCTCGTCGGCGACCGCGGCTGGGAGCACGAGGTGGAGGTCGGGGGGGTTGTCGGGCGGTGGGCGGCCATCGTCGGCCCGGATGTCGCGGAGCACGCACGGCCCGAGACCTTTGACGATGGAGTGCTCGTCGTCCGGGCGGCGTCGACCTCCTGGGCGACGCAGCTGCGGCTGCTGAGCAACACGCTGCTGGCGCGGATCGCCGAGGAGACGAGTCCCGATGTCGTGACCGAGCTACGGGTGCTTGGCCCGACCGCGCCGAGCTGGCGGCACGGTCGCCGAGGCATCACCGGCGGACGGGGTCCGCGCGACACCTACGGCTGACCCGGGTTAGCCTTGGCCCGCCGCAGGGGGCCAGAGGAGAGATATGCCCAAGCGCGAGCCAGACTGGTTGCCGACCACTCGTTGCGCACTCTCAGCATCACCATTGGGGCGCTGCTTCTCGCAGTGACCGTCGTGCTCATGGTTAATGCCGTCCAGCGCGATCGAGAGATCGAGCGCGCGCTCCACCCCACGTCGACGGCTCCGCGTCCGCGTCCGGTGCGTCGAGCACGAGCCCGGAAACGACGGCCCCGTCATCCTCCGATCCGTCGTTGACCGAGAGCCCCAAGACCCTCCCCAAGATCACAGGGCCGCGCGCCTGCCCGGGGCGAATGATCGGCCTACGGTCTTGGGCGGCAAATCCGTATACCACCTGCGAATTCGCCGATGTCGTTTTGCGGGCGTGGGCGGAGCAGTCCCGCGAGGCCCGCGCCGAGGCCGTCACCCGACCGCTCGCCCTGAGCGTCGTTAGCCCGCTCTCGGGCGAGGTCGCCCTGGTGTCGTGCGGGGGCACTAAACCCATCTCCTGCGTCTCGACCCTCAACTGGGTGGTGGAACTGCGGCGACTCACCCCGGGTGTCGTGACGCCGTCGGGCAGCACCAAGGCACCGCGCGCACCCGCCACTCGGCGTACGTCATCGGCCACGGACGAGCGTTGATCGACCGCCGGGACGCTCGACGGGCCGTTGTCAGTGGTCTGCGTCAGGATAGTGCTCATGACAGGGGATAACGACCACACGACCCGGTGCACCATCGTGCCGCCACACATCCTGGAGCGGCTCGCGTTGAGCGGGGATGCCGAACTCGCGGCCGCCGCTCGGGAAGCGCTGATCGATCTCGACGCCCGGCGGCTGCATCGCCGAGCGCAGGCCACCCCGGAGTCGGATCGGCCGCGTCGTCCTCGGCTGGCCGCGGGAAGCCTCGAGGGTGGGCCGGTGCGGCTGATCAGCGATGCCCAAGGTGGCACCCGGCTGCCTGGCACGAGCGTGCGGGGCGAGGGCGATCCGGACACCGGGGATGTCGCGGTGACCGAGGCGTATGACGGGCTGGGCGACACCTGGGCGCTTTATGCCGAGGCTTTCGAGCGCAACTCGCTGGACGCTCGGGGTCTGCCGCTGCGGGCGAGCGTGCATTACGGCCGGGACTATGACAATGCCTTTTGGGATGGCACGCAGATGGTCTTCGGCGATGGTGACGGCAAGATCTTCGGCCGGTTCACCGCGAGCCTGGATGTCATCGGCCACGAACTCGCGCACGGGGTCACCGAGCACACCGCGGGCCTGATGTACCAAGGCCAGCCGGGCGCGCTGAATGAGTCGATGTCCGATGTCTTCGGCTCGCTGGTCAAGCAGCGCAAGCTCGGGCACAGCGCGGACGCCGCGGACTGGTTGATCGGCGCCGAGCTGCTCATCGGCGAACTCGCCGGTCAGGCCCTGCGCTCGATGATCGCGCCGGGGACCGCCTATGACAATCCGCTGCTGGGCAAGGATCCGCAGCCGGGACATATGGACGACTTTGTCGACACCGACGAGGACCACGGCGGCGTCCACATCAACTCCGGCATCCCCAATCGCGCCTTCGCGCTGCTCGCCACCAGCCTGGGCGGCAATGCCTGGGAGGTGCCGGGGCGCATCTGGTATGCCGTGCTGACCGGCCCCGGCATCAGTGCGGACTGCGATTTCGTCACCTTCGCCGGGCTGACCGTCGATGCCGCGATCACGACGTATGGAGTCGACTCCCCCGAGGCTCTCGCTGTGCGCTCTGCCTGGGCGCAGGTCGGCGTGCTCGGGCCGGTCGACGAGGGCGAGGACGGCTCCGAGCCTGCCGGCGGCGAGGCGGGCGGCAGCGAGCCCGGACCCGTCGCGGACGATGGCACACCGGATCCGCAGCCGGTGCCCAGCAGGGCGGTGGTGCAGGTGCGACGCTCCGGTGGCTTGGCCGGGCTGAGCAAGACCCGCTCGATCTCCCTCGAGGACTTGCCTGCCGGGCAGGAGCAGCAGTGGCGCTCGGTGCTCGGCGGCGGGACCTTGCAGGCGATCGAGGCCCGCGTCAAGGACGGCCCCAGCCGGGCGGTTCCCGACGGCTATTGCTATGGCGTCGTCTGCGATCTGCCGCCGACCGATGTCGAAATACCCGAGCAGCAACTGCCCGATCACCTGCGCGAACTCTTCGAGGACACGCTCGCCGACGATGGTGGCCCGGGCAAGAGCAGTTAGCAGAGGTTGGTCAACTCCGCACATCGTGCACGGTGCGCAGATTCGGCGAACCTCGGGACTGTCCGACCAACGGTGTTTCTGACCTGACACGTCAGCGAGGGCTGGCGGGAAGGTCGGTCACTGATGACCGAGACAATCACGAGCGTGAGCTCGATGCCCAAGGACGCCAAGAAGCGTTCGTCGTCGTCGACCGCGACACCGTCGGAGAAGGCGGCGATCGCGCAGCTGGTCAAGGCCGCGAGGGAGCGGGGTGATGACATCACCGGCCCGGAGGGCCTGTTGAAGTCGATCACCGCGACCGTGCTCGAGGCAGCGCTTGAGGAGGAGATGACCGACCATGTTGGTCACGCCAAGCATCGAGCACCGGAGGGCGGGGCGGAGAACATCCGCAACGGCACCCGCGCCAAGACGGTGCTGACCGACGCGGCCGGGGAGGTGGTGATCGAGGTGCCGCGGGACCGCGCCGGCACGTTCGAGCCGGTGATCGTCAAGAAGCGTCAGAAGCGGCTCTCGGACGTGGACGCGGTCGCGATCAGCCTGTTCGCCAAGGGCCTGACCACCGGCGAGATCTCAGCGCACTTCCATGAGGTGTACGGCGCCTCCATCGGCAAGGACACCATCTCCCGCATCACTGATCGCGTGGTCGAGGAGATGCAGTCGTGGTGCTCCCGGCCTCTGCTGGGCGTGTACGCCGCGGTGTTCATCGACGCGATCTATGTCAAGGTCCGCGACGGGCAGGTCGGCAACCAGCCGTTCTACGCGGCGATCGGGGTCGACCTGGCCGGCCGCCGCGATGTCCTGGGTCTGTGGGCCGGCCACGGCGGCGGGGAGTCGGCGAAGTTCTGGCTGGCGGTCCTGACCGACCTGAAGAACCGCGGCGTTCGCGACATCTTCTTCCTCCCCCGCAAGCGGGAGGTGCCCCCAGTTTGTGACGGCCTGAAAGGGCTGCCGGACTCGGTGTCCGCGGTCTTCCCGTCCACGATCGTGCAGGCGTGCGTGATCCACCTGATCCGGGCGACGTTCCGGTACGCGAGCAGGAAGTACTGGGACCAGCTCGCCCAGGACATGCGCAAGATCTACACCGCGGCCACCGACCAGGCTGCCTGGGCCGCGTTCGAAGAGCTCGAGGAGAAGTGGGGCAAGACCTACCCCGCCATCGGTCGGCTGTGGCGGGCCGCGTGGGAAGAGTTCACGCCGTTCCTGGCCTACGACGTCGAGATCCGGCGGGTCCTGTTCTCCACCAACGCGATCGTTATCTTGAGCCAGCTTCAGGGTGTCGTTGATGTAGCCGATGGCCTGGATCGGTCCCCCATCGTGCGTGCTGGACGTGCTTATCTGCAGCCGTCCAGCAGGCATGGTCGTGGGAGGTTCGGTGTTC
>Ga0209794_1000448_pt1 | contig 62596 bp, 53 predicted proteins | sample EBPBio232013_DNA_FD_185869 | JGI IMG/M metagenome (GOLD analysis project Ga0209794, IMG submission 185869) | Wastewater treatment Type I Accumulibacter community from EBPR Bioreactor in Madison, WI, USA - Reactor 1_5/23/2013_ DNA (SPAdes)... | ecosystem: Engineered > Bioreactor > EBPR >...
AATGGCGGTTGCTCGGCTGGAGGGCCGCGTGGCACTCAGCCGCTTCCTCGCGCGGTTCCCGCGCTACCGGATCGCCGGCACGCCGGTCAGGACCGGTCGCGTGCGGTTTCGCGGTTTCCAGTCCCTGCCCGCCATTCTGGAGTGACGAGAATGTCCAAGGCCTTTGCTTCCACTGCCGATCTCGGCCCGAAGAAAGTCTCGTTCGACCAGCTCGGCGAGGGTCTCTACGCCTATACGGCCGAGGGCGACCCGAATTCCGGCATCATCGTCGGCGACGACGGCTGCATGGTGATCGATGCGCAGGCGACGCCGGACATGGCCGGCGATGTCATCGCGCGTGTCAGGACCGTCACCGACAAGCCGATCAAATATGTGCTCCTGTCGCACTATCACGCCGTGCGCGTGCTTGGCGCCTCGGCCTATGAGGGCGCCACCATCCTCGCCTCGGACGCAACGCGCGGACTGATCGTCGAGCGCGGCGAACAGGACAAGGCGAGCGAGATCGGCCGCTTTCCGCGCCTGTTTCCGGGCGCCGAGTCGATTCCGGACGGACTCACCTGGCCGCACATCACCTTCGGCAAGGAGATGACCGTCTGGCTCGGCAAGCGCGAGGTGAAGCTGATGCATCTCGGCCGCGGCCACACGGCCGGCGACACCGTCGCCTTCGTTCCGGACGCCAAGGTCGCTTTCACCGGCGACCTCGTCGAGTATCATTCGGCCTGCTATTGCGGCGACGCGCATTTCAAGGACTGGCCGGCGACGCTCGACAATATCGCGGAGCTCGATCCGAGGGCCGTCGTGCCGGGCCGTGGCGCGGCGCTGACCACGCCGCAGATGGTCAAGGATGGCATCGTCCTGACCCGCGACTTCCTCTCCACCCTCTACGGCTCGGTCGAGGCGAGCGTCGCCAAGGGGCGCAGCCTCAAGGAGGCGTTCGACGAATGCCGCACCGCCATGGACCCGAAATTCGCGTCCTTCGCCATCTACGAGCACTGCCTGCCGTTCAACGTCTCGCGCGCCTATGACGAGGCGAGCGGCATCGACTGGCCGGTGATCTGGACCGACGTGCGCGACCGCGAGATGTGGGCGAAGCTGCAGGGGTAGAGCATTTTCGAGCGAAGTGGATACCGGTTCGCGTGAAGAAAATGCGGCAAAACAACCGGCCAGAGCGGTTCTGGGATTCGAAGAGAAGCTGAACCGCTCTGGGGCTTACCGCCCGGCCCGTTCCCACAGGTGGCGCGTCACCTGCACGAAGGCGGTGGAGCGCAGGCCGGGGTCCTTCATCGCCGCCGCGATCCTGGTCATCAGCACCGGGTCACCGGAGGCGATGGCCACGTCCAGCATGATCGCCCATTCGTCGTCGGCCGGCTCCTCGCCCTTGTTGCCGGCCGCGATATCGCGCATGCGCTGGGCCAGCGTCGCAACGCGCGCCATATAGTCCTTGGCGCCCTGCGAGGTGATGCGCGCGGCGACCGCGTCGACATCGGCCTGAGGGCCGCGGCCGACGACCGAGCGCCACAGCGTCTCGAACACCACGCCGATGCGCTCCTGATCGAAGGTCACGCGGTTGAGCTCGTCCAGACGGCCGAGCGAGACGAAGGTGTCGCGGGCCTCGGCGACCGAGCCGCGCGCCACCAGCATCTCCACCGCCGTGTCGACGACGGCGCCACGCGAACGGCCCGTAGCCTCCGCCGCCCGGGCGACGGCCGCGAGCCGGTCAGCCGGCAGGTTGCGCATCGGGCCGATATCCTCGTCGACCGAGACCGTCTCGCCTTCGGGGAGCTTGAGGGCCGGACCGAAAGCGGTGATCCACTCGGCGCGCCCCTCGCGCATCAGGATGCGGAGGATCTTGCTGGCGCCTTCGGCATCGGCCGGCGTCGAGAAGGCCGGGCGGCCGGCCAGCGCCTGCCGGAAGCCGTCGAGATTGTTCGCCGCGACGGCGCCGCGCAGGACCATGTCCCAGGCATCGCGCCGGGCCGTGTCCGGATCGTCGAAGGGCGCGGTCTGGTTGGCGCGCGCGCTGCGCGCCCATTCGTCGATGGAGCGGGAAATGGCGGGGTCCCCGCGCGCGCCCGCGCGCAGAGCCTGCGCCATCCGCCGCGTGAACCGGTCGCGGATCGTCGCCTCGACCGCATCGGCCTCCGCGGGCGCGCGGGCGAGCGCGATCTCGAGGATCTCCAGCCTCAGGTCGTCGCGACTGTCGCTCTCCACCAGGCGCTCGACGCGCGGCAGCGTGTCCCGGATGCGGCCTGCCCGCGCCTCGTCGAGGATCAGGACGGACGGCTCGGACAGCGTATCGGGCTGCGGCTTGTCGAGGCCGAGTTCGCGGTAGGCGCCGGCGAAATCACCCTTGCGTGCGAGATGCTCGGCACGGACCGGCACGATGCGGTCGCGGATACCGTCGACGGTCGCGACCTGCGCCCAGGCCTCGTAACGCGCCATCCAGCGGTCGCGGGCGGCAAGATCGGGATCGTTGGCGATGAAGGCCTCGAAGGCGGCGGTCGCCGCCCAGCCTTCCGGCTCCTCGCGGGCAGCCTTCAGCGCCAGTTCGGCCGTGCAGGCGGGAACCGGCTGCGCGACGCACTGCGCCTCGTCCACCTGCGTCTCGATGGCATGGGGTGTCTGGGCGGCGAGCGGCAAGGCGAATGCGAGCGTCGAGACCGCCACGGCGGAGAACAGGGCAATGCGCAGGGCGCGGGTCATGTCGTGCCTCGATGTGTCGCCGGAAACGGGGGTTACAGGACTGAACCCGCCAGCGCAATGGAGGGTTCCTGCCCCCGACAGGGGCTCGTCGTTCATCATGCTCGCCCAGGGAGCCATCGTCGTGTATAAGCCGCGATCCCGGAACCGGACTGCCGCGGGCGGCAGGACGGCGGACGGGTATTCGCGCAGGCGTCCCGCCGCGCGCTTTCGGAAACGAGAAGGAAGTTCACTATGGGCGAGCGTTGGAGCCCGTCGAGCTGGCGGTCGAAACCGATCCTGCAGGTGCCGGTCTATAAGGACCAGGCGGCCCTCGTGGAGGTTGAGAAGCGCCTTTCGGGCTTTCCTCCGCTCGTTTTTGCGGGTGAGGCGCGCAACCTGACGAAGGCCCTCGCGAAAGTCGCAAAGGGCGAGGCCTTCCTGCTGCAGGGCGGCGACTGCGCCGAGAGCTTCGCCGAGCACGGCGCCGACAATATCCGCGACTTCTTCCGCGCCTTCCTGCAGATGGCCGTGGTGATGACCTATGCCGGCGGCATGCCGGTGGTGAAGGTCGGCCGCGTCGCCGGCCAGTTCGCCAAGCCGCGCTCGTCGGATGTCGAGACCATCGACGGCACGACGCTGCCGTCCTATCGCGGCGACATCATCAACGACATCGCCTTCACGACGGACTCGCGCGAGCCCGATCCGACGCGGCAGGCCATGGCCTATCGCCAGTCGGCGGCGACGCTGAACCTGCTGCGCGCTTTCGCCTATGGCGGCTATGCCAATCTCGACAATGCCATGAAGTGGATGCTCGGCTTCGTGAAGGACACGCCGGCAACCGACAAATACAGGCATCTGGCGGAGCGCATCGAGGAGGCTCTCGACTTCATGCGCGCCTGCGGCATCGACCCGGAAGCCCATCCGGAGATGCGCACGACGGAGCTCTATACCAGCCATGAGGCGCTGCTGCTCGGCTACGAGGAGGCGCTGACCCGCGTCGATTCCACCAGCGGCGACTGGTATGCGACCTCCGGCCACATGCTCTGGATCGGCGACCGCACGCGCCAGCCCGACCATGCCCATGTCGAGTATTTCCGCGGCATCCAGAACCCGATCGCCTTCAAGTGCGGCCCGAGCCTGGACGCCGACGGACTTCTCAAGCTGCTCGACGTGCTGAACCCCGAGGACAAGGCCGGGCGCATCACGCTGATCTGCCGCTTCGGCGCCGACAAGGTCGAGAAGCACCTGCCGGCGCTCGTCCGCGCCGTCGCCCGCGAGGGTCGCACCGTGGTCTGGTCCTGCGACCCGATGCACGGCAACACGATCAAGGCGGCCAACGGCTACAAGACGCGGCCCTTCGACCTGGTCATGGGCGAGATCGAGAAATTCTTCGCGATTCACGAGGCCGAGGGCACCTATGCCGGCGGCATCCATCTGGAAATGACCGGCAAGAACGTCACCGAATGCACCGGCGGCCGGGCGGCGATCACCGACATGGACCTGTCGGACCGCTACCACACGCATTGCGACCCGCGCCTCAACGCGGAGCAGGCGCTGGAAGTGGCGTTCAAGGTTTCCGAGATGCTGAAGCGCCAGCGGCTGAACCGCGGCCCGGGCGTGCGCGAGGCGGCCGAGTAAGGCTCAGGCCCGCAGAAAACCGGAAAGGGCCCGCGACGGTCACCGTCGCGGGCCCTTTTCTATTCGAGATGGGATTGCAGATCAGTACTTGATGCCGACGCCGGCGCGGACCGTGTGCACCGTGACGTTGGCCGAGCCGAAGCGGGCGAAAGTGACGCCCTGATATTCCGCGCGCAGCAGGAAGTACTGGGCAAGCCTCATGTCGACGCCGGCGCCGTAGGCCAGACCCGCCGAGGTGACGGACTTGTGATATTCGTACCGGACCGGAGTCGTCGCGCCGCAGCCGCCCGTGGCGCAGGTATCGGCGGTGTAGACACCGTTCTCCGCGCCCCGGCCGACGGCAAGGCCCGCCGTGAGGAACGGCAGGAAATAGCCCATGTCCCAGCCCGCCCGCAGCCGGAAAGTCATGTAGTCGGAGACGCGCAGCCGCGTCTGGAGCCGCTGGTTGGTGAAATCGTAGGAGCCCGCGGGGCCAGCCTGCGACGGAACCGCGACAACCTGCGTGGCGTTGGGCGCCAGGAAATTGCCGAAGCGGTCCATGCCCAGCCGCGTGTAGTCCATTTCGACGCCGACCACGGCGTCCTCGAACTGCGCCTGATAGCCGGCGAACAGGCCGAAGGCGCCCCGGTTTGCGGCGCCGCCCGGAGCCGGATTGAGCGGCAGGTAGGTATTGGCTGGAATCATGCCGCTATAGGCCGCCGTATGGGCGGCGATGACGGTCGTCGGGTTGAGGCTCCCGCTCGAATAGCCGTAGAAGCCGCCGACATAGACGCCCCCCCAGTTCGGGCCGGCGGCCTCGACGGTGGGCATGGACCCGCGCAGCGACATGTCGGCCGCGCTTGCCGGCGCAACCACCGCGAACGCCACGGCCAGAACCGCCGAGCAGAGGGAAATTGTCGAACGCGCCGTCATGCCGGCCTCCTGCCTGAGTCGCGGCCAAGGACGGGGCCGGTCTCGAACGGGCCTATTCATGAATCATCAAGGTTACCGCGCGGTTAAGCGCCCGACACGTCAAACGCCTGACGGCATTTGCGAATTTACCTTTCGTTCACTTCTCGCACCGAGCCATGAAGCCACCGCCGGGCGCCCCTGCGGTGCGGGCCACATTGAGAAGGCCCGAGCGGCAGGCTAAATCAGGGATCATGGACCTTTCGAGCCGCCCCCCGCCGACGTCGCTCCGCATCGCCGTCGCCCAGCTCAACCCGATCATGGGCGATGTCGCCGGCAATCTTGCCAAGGCGCGCGCGGCGCGTGCCGACGCAGCCGCCGCCAAGGCGGACCTCGTCGTGTTCTCGGAACTGTTCATTTCCGGCTATCCGCCGGAGGACCTCGTTCTCAAGCCGGCCTTCCAGGCGGCCTGCCGCCAAGCTGCCGAGGCCATTGCCCGCGACACCGCCGATGGCGGGCCCGCGGCGATCATCACCACGCCGTGGGTCGAGGACGGCAAGGTCTACAATGCCGTCGTCTGTTGCGACCATGGGCTGATCCAGGCCGTGCGGGCCAAGGTGGACCTGCCGAACTATTCGGTGTTCGACGAGAAACGCGTCTTCGCCTCGGGACCAATGCCCGGGCCCGCCAGCGTGCGCGGCGTGCGCATCGGCCTGCCGATCTGCGAGGACATCTGGGACGACGAGGTGGTGGAGACGCTGTCCGAGACCGGCGCCGAGTTCTTCATCGTGCCGAACGGCTCGCCCTATCGCGAGAGCGTCTATGACGAGCGGATGAATACCATCGTCGCCCGCGTGACGGAGAGCGGGCTGCCCATGCTCTACGTCAACCAGGTCGGCGGGCAGGACGAACTGGTCTTCGACGGCGCCTCGCTCGCCATCAATGCCGACCGCTCGCTCGCCATGCAGCTCCCGGCCTTCCGCGAGACCATCGCCATCGTCGAGGCGCGGAAGGAGGGCGGCGTCTGGCGCTTTTCCGGGCCGATCCATGAGCATATGACCGGCGACGAGGCCAATTACGCGGCCTGCGTTCTGGGTCTGCGCGACTATGTCGAGAAGAACCGCTTCCCCGGCGTGGTGCTTGGCCTGTCCGGCGGCATCGACTCGGCGATCTGTGCGGCCATGGCGGTGGATGCGCTCGGGCCCGAGCGGGTCCATTGCGTGATGCTGCCCTACCGGTTCACGTCGGAGGAATCGCTGAAGGACGCCTTCGCCTGCGCCAGGGCGCTCGGCGTGCGCTACGACATCGTTCCGATTTCGACAGCCGTGGAGGGGCTGGAAGCCTCGCTCGCGCCCCTGTTCAAGGGCACGAACCGCGACATCACCGAGGAGAACCTGCAGAGCCGCGCGCGCGGCACCATCCTCATGTCGATCTCGAACAAGTTCGGCGCGATGGTCGTCACCACCGGCAACAAGAGCGAGATGTCGGTCGGCTACGCCACGATCTACGGCGACATGAACGGCGGCTACAATCCGATCAAGGATCTCTACAAGACCGAGGTCTTCCGCCTCTGTGCCCTGCGCAACCGCTGGAAGCCGGAAGGAGCGCTCGGGCCGGACGGCGAGGTGATCCCCGAGAACATCATCGTCAAGCCGCCCTCGGCGGAGCTGCGCGAGAACCAGAAGGATCAGGACTCGCTGCCGCCCTACGACGTGCTGGACGCGATCCTCGAAAGCCTCGTGGAGAAGGAGGCCTCCGTCGCCTCCATCGTCGCGGCCGGCTACGACCTCGATACCGTCAAGAAGGTCGAGCGCCTGCTCGCCATCGCCGAGTACAAGCGCCGGCAGGCCGCGCCCGGCGTGAAGGTCACTGCGCGCAATTTCGGCCGCGACCGGCGCTATCCCATCGTCAACCGCTTCCGCGATACGGGCGAGCCGGTGGCCGAGCCCGACCTGACCCTGGTCAGCCCGACCGCCGCTCCGAAGCTCGACGTGGTGGATTTCTGAGGTCTCGCACCCGCGAAATGGCTGGACCTGACCGCCCTGGCGGGCTATCGGGCCCGGCAGAGCCAGTCTGGAATCGCTCATGACCGATGCCGAAGCCCTGAAGCGCGACGCCGCCGCGAAGGCCCTGACCTACGTGGAGGACGGCATGCGGCTCGGCCTCGGCACCGGCTCGACGGCGAAGCACTTCGTCGACCTGCTCGCCGAGCGCGTGAAGACGGGCCTGAAGGTCGTCGGCGTGCCGACCTCCGAGGTGACGCGGGCGCAGGCCGAGAGGCTCGGCGTGCCGCTGACGACGCTGGACGAGACGCCGGAACTCGACCTGACCATCGACGGCGCCGACGAGATCGATCCGGCCCTGAACCTGATCAAGGGTGGCGGCGGCGCGCTGCTGCGCGAGAAGATCGTCGCGGCGGCTTCCGCGCGGATGATCGTCATTGCCGACGCCTCGAAGCAGGTTCCGAGGCTTGGCCGCTATCCGCTGCCGATCGAGGTCAACGTCTTCGGTCTTGCCGCAACCCGGCGCGCCATCGAGAAGGTTCTGGAGGTGGCAGGCTGCCCCGGGCCGATCAGCGTCAGGACGAAGGCCGACGGCCATGTTTTCGTCACGGACGGCGGTCACATGATCCTTGATGCGGCCTGCGCGCGGATTCCCGATCCTGCCGCGCTGGCGTCCCGCCTGCATTCCGTGCCCGGAGTGGTTGAGCACGGCCTGTTCATCGGTCTGGCGTCGCTCGCGATCATCGCTTCCCCTGGAGGCGCAGAGGTCGTAGGACGTATCGGACAGTAAGGCCGGACCGGTCGCCGGCGGCCCAAGAGCTTCCCTAAGGAGTGATCCTGATGTTCGCCCGTTCGTTCGTTGCCGCCGCGCTGGCGTCTGTCGCCTTCGCCGCGTCTCCGGCTCTCGCCCAGCAGCGCCCCGCGCCGTCGCTGGCGCAGGCGGCGCCCGCTGCCCCGGCTGCGGCGCCGCAGCCCGCCGCCGAGCATGTCGCGCTTGCCCGCCAGGTGGTTGAGCTCTCCGGCGCGTCCTCGTCCTTCGAGGGCGTCATCCCGGCCTTCATCGAGCAGGCCAAGGCGCTGTTCCTGCCGACCAATCCGGACCTCGGCCGCCAGTTCAACGAAGTCGGCGACTCGCTCAAGGCCGAGTTCCAGCCGCGCGTCAACGAACTGATCAACGGCATCGCTGTCGCCTATGCCCAGCGCTTCTCGATGGACGAGCTGCGCCGCATCCAGGCCTTCTACCAGTCGGCCGAGGGCCAGAAGCTGGTCCGCACCATCCCGGCGATCATGGAAGAGACCTTCGGCCGCTCGCAGCAGTGGAGCCAGGGCGTGACGCGCGACATCGTCGCCCGCTTCCGCGAGGAATTCGCCAAGCGCGGCATCCGCCTCTGACATCGGGGCCGCCGCTTCCGATATCGTGAAACGCGCCGGCATCCCCGGCGCGTTTTCTTTTGGCCGGGCTCAGTCCTCGTCCGCCTTCATCGACCAGCCGAGGCGAGCCCAGAGCATGGGGCCGAGCAGCGCCAGCACGGCGACCGCCAGCAGCGTCGCCGAGATCGGGCTGGTGACCAGCACGCTGGCGTCGCCATTGCTGATCTGCAGCGCGCGACGCAGCTGCGTCTCGGCCATCGGCCCGAGGATCATGCCGACGACGACCGGGGCGATCGGATAGTCGAAGCGGCGCATGCCATAGGCCATGAGCCCAAGCGCCAGCACCACGCCGAGCTCGACCAGCGATGCCTTGGCCGCCAGTACGCCGACCGTCGCGAAGACGAGGATGCCGCCATAGAGCCATGGACGCGGGATCGACAGCAGCCGCACCCAAAGGCCCACCAGCGGCAGGTTCAGCACGATCAGCATGACATTGGCGATGAACAGCGAGGCGATCAGGCCCCAGACCACGTCCGCGGAGGTGACGAACAGCAGCGGTCCCGGCTGGAGATTGTACTGCTGGAATCCGGCCAGCATGATCGCCGCGGTCGCCGAGGTGGGGATGCCGAGGGTCAGGAGCGGCACCAGCGTGCCGGCAGCCGAAGCATTGTTGGCGGCCTCCGGCCCGGCGACGCCCTCGATGGCGCCGTGACCGAACTCCTCCGGGTTCGTCGCCAGCCGCTTCTCGGCGGCGTAGGAGAGGAAGGTCGGTATCTCGGCGCCGCCCGCCGGCAGAGCGCCGATGGGGAAGCCGAAAGCAGTGCCGCGCAGCCAGGGCTTCCACGAGCGCCGCCAGTCCTCGGCGGTCATCCAGAGCGAGCCGCGGATCGCCTCCACCGTGCCCTCGCCTTCCTTGCCGCGCTGGGCGGCGACCGCCATGGCCTCGCCGACCGCGAACATCGCGACGGCGACGGTCGTCACCTCCAGCCCGTCGAGCAAGTCGGGCACGCCGAAGGAAAGGCGGGGCTGGCCCGTCAGCTTGTCGATGCCGACGATACCGAGCGTAAGGCCGATGGCGAGCGAGGTCAGACCGCGCAGGCGCGACGAACCGAAAGTTGCCGACACCGTGATAAAGGCGACCACCATCAGCGCGAAATAGTCCTCTGGACCGAAGGCGATGGCGACCTCGGCGAGCCAGGGCGCGAAGATGGCCAGCAGCGCGGTGGCGATCGTGCCGGCAACGAAGGAGCCGATGGCGGCGGTGGCGAGCGCAGGCCCGCCGCGTCCCGCGCGGGCCATCTTGTTGCCCTCCATCGCCGTGACGATGGAGGCGCTCTCGCCGGGCGTGTTCAGGAGGATCGAGGTGGTCGAGCCGCCATACATGCCGCCGTAATAGATGCCGGCGAACATGATCAGCGAACCTGCCGGGTCCATCTTGAAGGTGACCGGCAAGAGCAGCGCGACCGTCATGGCGGGGCCGATGCCCGGCAGGACACCGACCGCCGTGCCTAGGACGACTCCAACCAGCGCGAAGAGCAGGTTCGCCGGCTGGATGGCGATGGACAGGCCGTTGAGCAGGAGCGACAGCGTTTCCATCGGCGCCTCAGAACCAGCTTTCGGCAAGACCAGAGGGCAATGACAGGCCGAGGACCTTGGCGAAGAACACGAAGATGACGATGGCCATGGCCGCGCCGATGGCGAGGTCGACCGCCGGTCGTGTCGAGCCAAAGGCGCGCGCGGTCGCGGCGAACAGGACGGCACAGGCCGGGATGAAGCCGGCGGTCTTGATCAGCAGCAGCATGGCGGCGATGCCGCCAGCGATCCACACGACGGCGACCGGCTCATCCGGGTCGCGGGCGGGGGCTTCGCCCCGCAGGCCCGCGACGACCGTCAGTGCGCCGAGGACGGCGAGAAAGCCGCCGACCAGAAAGGGCATCATCTGCGGCCCGAGCGCCTGGCTGCCGAAGCTGGCGCGCACCTGAAAGCCCTGCCAGACCACGACGGCGGCGATTGCCAGCAGAGCGGCGCCGATGACGACGACCGGACGATCCGGCCTCTTGCGATCCACGTCCATGGCGTCAGGCACGCACGAGGCCGAGATTGCGCAGAACGCCCTCGACCCGGGCGTTCTCCTCTTTCAGGAAGGCGGCGAAGGCATCGGCAGCCAGATAGGTATCCTGCCAGCCCTTGGCGGCCAGCTGGTCGGCCCAGGCCTTCGACTTGGCCATCTTCTCGACGACCTCTCCAAGGCCCGCCTTCTGCGCATCGCTGAGCCCGGGGCCGCCGAACACGCCGCGCCAGTTCTGCAGTTCGAGCTTCAACCCACCCGCGGTCAGGGTCGGTCCGGGCAGGCCGGCCGTCCCCTCGGGCGCGGTGATGCCGAGCCAGCGCAGCCGACGGCTCTTCACGTGCTGCTCGAACTCGCTGACGCCGCCGACGCCGACCGTCACGCGGTTCGAGAGGATGGCCGCCATGGCCTCGCCACCGCCGGAATGGGCGATGTAGTTGACCTTGCCACCATCCGCTCCTGCCAGCCCCGCGAACATGGCCGCCGTGATGTGGTCGACGCCACCGGCCGAACCGCCGCCCCAGCTGACCCTCGACACGTCCGCCTTCACCGCGGCCGCGAGGTCCGCGACCGACTTGATCGGCGAGGCGGCGCTGACCACCAGCGCCTGCCATTCGCCGGTGAGCCGCGCGACCGGCGTCACCGCATCCAGCGTCACGGGCGCCTTGTTCATCAGGATCGCGCCGACCATGACGAAGCCGGAGATCATGAGCGCGCCGGGATCGCCACGCGAGGAATTGACGAACTGGGCGATGCCGATGGTGCCGCCGGCGCCCGCCACGTTGGTGACCTGCGCGGAACGGACGAGGCGCTCGCCCGTCAGCACGCTCTGCATGGTGCGGGCCGTCTGGTCCCAGCCGCCGCCGGGCGCGGCGGGAGCCAGCAGTTTCAGTTCGGTCGGAGCCTGCGCAATGGCCGGGTGTGCAAGCACGGCGGCAAGGCCGGCTCCGAGCGCGACGGCCTCGCGCCGGGTGATGGTCGACATGGCGTTCCTCCCGAACAGTTTTGACAATTTGTCGCACCCTCCGGGCGGGTGGGCAATGCGGGAAATGCGGGATCGATCAGGCCAGCGGCGCGAAGGTCGGGGACAGCGCGGCGACCGCCGCGCGGTAGCGGCGATAGGGCTCCCCGTAGCGCGCGCGGGCGGGCGCGGGCGCGAAGCGGTCGGCGACCTGGACGATGGCGCGGCTCGCCGCGCGCCGGTCCGGATAAACGCCGAGGGTGACTGCCGCGATGACCGCAAGGCCCGCGGTCGTCAGTTCGTGATCGGCAAGGCGCAGCACAGGGCAGCCGAGAATGTCCGCCTTCATGCGACAGAGCAGATCGCTGCGGGCGAGGCCTCCAGCGAGCCTGATGTCGCGAGGCGCGACGCCGCTCTCCGCCATCACATCGGCGATATGGCGCAGGCCGTAGCACAGGCCTTCATAGATCGCCCGCGCCATGGCCGGCCGGTCCGTATCGAGACCGAGGCCGAGGAAGGCTCCGCGTGCGTTGGGATTCCACAGCGGAGCCCGTGCGCCGGAATGGAACGGCAGAAAAGTGACCCCGCCGGCTCCGGGCGGGACGGCGGCGATGCCGGCTTCGATGGCGGCGAGGTCCTGACCGAGCAGTTCGGCGCGCGCCCATTCCAGCACGCTGCCCGTTCCGCCCATCGAGCCACGCACGAGCCAGCCGTCGCCGAGCGGCACGGAATAGACACGCCTGAACGGATCGCGCACCGGACGATCCGATGCCACCCCGAAGGAGGTCACCGTGCCGGAAATGTCGAGCGCCTCGCCCGGCTCGGCGATGCCGCTCGCGACATAGGCGCATTTGCTGTCGAAGGTCGCGGCGACGACGGGAATCGTTCCGCCCCCGAACAGGCTCGCAAGGCCAGGAGCGAGGACGCCGACGCGCTCGCCGAGGGCGGCCGGCCGGCCGAAGATCGCGGTGTCGACGTCGAGCGGGCGCGTGACCTCCGCATCGTAGAGGCGGAGCGCGGTGTAGGGATCGAGAACCGGCGCGCCGCAGAGGCGATGAACCAGAAGACCCGTCGCATCGAGCAACCGGTCCATGGCGACCGTCAGGTCGGCACGCTCGCGGCGCAGGCGCAGGACCTGCGGCAACGGATCGGCGACGGTCGGCCGGGGTGCATCCGGCCTCTCGCGGAGAAGCTCGCCGATGCGGGCCACGTCGGCAGCGGCGCGCGTGTCGAAATACATGACAGCAGGGCCAAGCGGCCGGCCGCCGGCCATCGGGACCCAGCCGGCCAGCGGGCCCGCCGCCGCGACCGCGTCGGGTTTCACGCCCGCCCTGCCGGCTTCCACCAGCGCCTCGTCGAGCAGCGCCAGCCACTCGGCGGGATCCTGCTCGTAGCGGGCGCCATCGATGACGGAGTTCACCGGCCTCGACCACCGCCACAACGTCGCGCCATCAGCCGTGACAGCACTGACGCGCAGGCTCTGCGTGCCGAGATCAACAGCAAGGATGGTTGCCGGCACAGCCTGCTTCACGGCGCTCTCTCCCTGGCGGCCCCGGGACGGCCGCCGCTTCTGGTCGGTCGCTTTCTTCTTACGGGAGGCTCGCGCCTGGTGGCAGGGCTCCGCCGCTGTCGCAGGGCAGATCGGCGGTTTTGAGCGGGACCGGGCGCTATGATAAGCGCTCTGCAGTTCCCATCTCAGCCATCCATCCGCAGCCAGAGGTTTCCATGAGCTACGACGTCGATCTCTTCGTCATCGGTGGCGGCTCCGGCGGCGTGCGCGCGGCGCGCATTGCGGCGACCCACGGCGCGAAGGTGATGCTCGCCGAGGAGTACCGGATGGGCGGCACCTGCGTCATCCGGGGCTGCGTGCCGAAGAAGCTGATGGTCTATGCCTCCCAGTTTCACGAGCATTTCGAGGATGCGGCGGGTTTCGGCTGGACGGTCGGGCCTGCGACGTTCGACTGGCCGACCTTCATCGCCGCCAAGGACAAGGAGATCGGCCGGCTGGAAGGCATCTACGCATCCAACCTCGCCAAGGCCGGCGTCGAGATCGCCTCCCAGCGCGCGACCATCACCGGCGCGAACAGCGTGCGTCTTGCCGATGGGCGGACGGTGACGGCAAAGTTCATCCTCGTCGCGACCGGCGCGGCGCCGTCCACGGACGGCACCCTGCCGGGCGGCGACCTCACCATCTCCTCGAACGAAGTCTTCCACCTCACGGAACAGCCGAAGCGCATCGTCATCGCCGGCGGCGGCTACATTGCCGTCGAGTTCGCGGGTGTCTTCGCCGGCCTCGGCTCGGAGGTGACGCTGGTCTATCGGGGCGCGAAGATCCTCCGCGGCTTCGATGAGGACCTGCGCGATCACCTGATGGCCGAATATGCCCGCAAGGGCATCCGCCTTGTCATGAACGAGACGTTCTCCGCCATCGAGAAGACCGCGGACGGCCTCGCCGTGCGCTTCCGCAACGGTCACGAGACGGTCGTCGCCGATCAGGTGCTGATGGCGATCGGCCGGCGCCCCAACACGAAGGGGCTGGGCCTGGAGGCGGTGGGTGTCACCCTCGGCCGGAACGGCGAGATTGCGGTCGATGGCAACAGCCGCACCAGCGTGCCGTCGATCTATGCGGTCGGCGACGCCACCGACCGCGTGAACCTGACCCCGGTCGCGATCCGCGAGGGCCATGCCTTCGCCGACAGCCTGTTCGGGGGCAGACCCTGGGCGGCCGATCATGCGACCATCCCGACCGCCGTCTTCTCGGAACCGGAGATCGGCACGGTGGGCCTGACCGAAGAGCAGGCGCTGCTGACCGGCCGCGCGGTCGACATCTACAAGGCAACGTTCCGGCCGATGAAGAACACGATCTCCGGCCGCGAATCACGGATGCTGATGAAACTCCTGGTTGATGGCGAAACAGACAGGGTTCTCGGGGTGCACATTTGCGGCCCCGAGGCCGGAGAAATGATCCAGCTGGTCGGCATCGCGGTGAAGATGGGAGCGACCAAGGCGCAGTTCGACGCGACCATGGCGGTTCACCCGACCGCCGCCGAGGAACTGGTCACGATGCGAACGCCGAGCGCCAGATTCGCACGATCGGCGGCCAACTGACGTCCGTTCGCGAGCTCAGACTGGGGTCCCGGCTTTCGCAATCGAATGCAGCACCGCAATTGTTGACAAAGGGTATCATAATAAGGCTTTGTCCATTTTTGTCGTATGGATTGTACCAATCCTAAAGTTGGCTATCCGAGATTTTTCGTGCAACCAAGGGTTTTCGTGCAACGCAAAAACACTTTTACCGTCAATTAACCATGTGGTGCGTTCATCGTTGCAGCGCCAGTCAGGCGCCTCACCGCGACGGAACCCTGCCGATGACCACCAGCGGAGCCACCACCCTTGCCTCCCGCCTTGCCTTTCACGGCATCGACGAGGCAACCACTCACGCCCTCAGGCTTGCCTGGGTCGACATCAAGGACGACCTGCCGCGCATCCTGACGAACTTCTACGCCCATGTCGGCGCGGTGCCCAATCTCTCCCAGATGATCGGCAGCCAGCAGGCCCGTCTCGTCGGCGCACAGACCAAGCACTGGGAGCGCCTGTTCAGCGGCTCCTTCGACAATGTCTACGAGGAAGGCGTCCGCCGCATCGGCCTGACCCACCACCGCATCGGGCTTGAACCCAGCTGGTATATCGGCGGCTACTCCTTCGTCATGAAGGAGCTCTACGGCGTCATCGTGAAGTCCTACCGGTTCCGCCCGGCCGTTGCGACCGCGCGCCTGCGGGCGATCACCTCGGCCATCATGGTGGATATCGACCTTGCTATCTCCGTCTATCAGGAAGTGCTGATGGCCGAGCGCCAGCAGCGCGGAGAGGCCCTGTCGACCGCCATCGCGACGTTCTCGTCCGGCGTCACCGAGCGGCTGACGCGATCGGAAGAGGCTGGCAGCCAGCTGAAGGTCTGCGCCGAGGCGCTCGACGAGGCGACCCAGCGCTCGCTCGGCGAGGTGGAGACCGTCAACGATGCCGCGCGCCTCACCGCCGGCAACGTGCAGGCGGGCGCCGCCGCAACGGAACAGTTGTCGTCTTCGGTGCGCGAGATCGGCCAGCAGTCGACGCACTCCGCAGAAGTCGCCCGCCAGGCCGCCGCGGATGCCGCTGTCGTCACCGAGGCAATCAGTGCCCTCGCCCGGCGCGCCGATGAGATCGGCGAGGTGGTCGAACTTATCAACTCCATCGCGGACCAGACCAATCTTCTGGCGCTGAACGCGACCATCGAAGCGGCGCGCGCCGGCGAGGCCGGACGCGGCTTCGCAGTGGTCGCGAGCGAGGTGAAGGCGCTCGCCGGGCAGACCGCCAAGGCGACGACCGACATCTCCACCCGCATCGGCCAGATGCAATCGGCCACCGGTGAGGCCGTGAAGCGGATCAGCGACATCGCCCAGGTGATCGACCAGCTGTCCTCGATTGCAGTGTCCATCGCCTCCGCGGTGGAGGAGCAGACCGCGGCGACCAGCGACATCGCGCGCACCATGCAGGACAGTTCGCTCAACACGCAGAAGGTCTCCGGCGGCGTCGAGCAGCTCAGCCACGTGGCGGCGCAGGTGCAGAGCACGGGCAAGGATCTCTCGAAGGCGCGCCTGAGCCTGACCGAGCAGATCGGCGGGCTCAGAGCCGAGATCGATACCTTCCTGGAGAAGGCGAAGGCCGCCTGAACGCGTCGTCTCACCGGTTGCGGCACGCGCCGTGATGTGCGTGCCGACGGGCAGGCCAGCCCCGCCGCAACCGGCCTGTGGACCTTAACTCCCGGTTCACCATGAGGCCCTAACGGTCGGCCGTCCCCCGGTTACGACCCCGGTGCTATCCGGGCCCATTCCAAGGCCATCCATGACTACCTCCAATGATCCGGGCCTCGCGGCCCGGCTTCAGTTCCACGGAATTGACTCCACCGCCCGCGCCGAGTTGCGCCTGGCCTTCACTGACATCAGGGACGATCTCGACGCGATCATCCGCGGCTTCTACGGACATATCACCAAGGTGCCGCACCTCGCCGCGCTGGTCGGCGACGGCACGTCCCGCCTCGTCGCCGCGCAGAGCCGCCACTGGGAAGGCCTGTTCGCAGGGACCTTCGACGAAGGCTACCTCGCCAGCGCCCGGCGCATCGGCGGCATCCACCACCGGATCGGACTGGAACCGGGCTGGTACATCGGCGGCTATTCCTTCGTGCTGCGCGAGATCGAGACGGCACTGATCCGCCGCAACCGGCTGCGGCCCGCGCGCGCCGCCCGGCGCCTGCACGCGGTCACGTCCGCGATCACCCTCGACATGGACATCGCGATTTCCGTCTATCAGGACGCGATGATCGCCGAGCGTCAGCAGCGCGGCGCAAAGCTCGCTGCCGCGATCGACCGCTTCTCGGGAACGGTCGCGCGCCGCTTCGTCGATGCCGAGGCGGCCGGCGGGCGGATGCAGGCCTGCGTGGCACGGCTCGAACAGGCGGCCGACCGCTGCCACGGCGAGGTTCGCACGGCGGGCGCGGGGGCGGACATGACCGCCGACAACGCGCGCGCGGGCGCGGCCGCGGTGGAGGAGCTCGCCGCTTCGGTGCGCTCGATCAGCAGCCAGTCGGAGCATTCCGCCGAGGTCGCCCGCCGCGCGGCGGCCGATGCGGAGGAAGCGACAGCCTCCATCGACATGCTCGCAAGCCGGGCCGAGGAAATCGGCAATGTCGTGGAGCTGATCAACGCCATAGCCGACCAGACCAACCTCCTGGCGCTCAACGCCACGATCGAAGCGGCGCGCGCAGGCGAGGCCGGCCGCGGTTTCGCTGTGGTCGCCAGCGAGGTGAAGGCGCTGGCCGGGCAGACGGCCCGGGCGACGAGCGACATCTCCGCGCGCATCGCGCTGATGCAGGAGGCCACCCGCACGTCGGTCGGCCGCATCGGCTCGATCGCCGGCGTCATCGGCGACATCAACCGGATCGCAGGCGCCATCGCCGTGGCCGTCGAACAGCAGAACACCGCCGCCGAGAGCCTCGCCGTCACCATGCAGGAGACGTCGCGACATACGGACCAGGTGTCGTCCAGCGTCGGCGCGCTGAATGGCGTGGCGGGCGACGTGCAGGCGGCCGGCCATGTCCTCGCCGAAGCGCGCGAGAGCCTTGCGGGCGAGCTCGACGCGCTCCGCTCCGAGGTCGATGCCTTCCTCGACGAGGCTCGCGCGGCGTAAGCGGGCCGTCTCACCGCCATTCCGATGGCGGTGAGACAATGGCGCCCGACCTACCGACCCCATGAGGTGGGCGCCGCTCGCGCCCGCCTCATGCCCCACCGAGGCCGCAAGCTAAACGCCGTCGCTCGCGACAGATCCAATCGAGGCAGGCACGCAAAAAGGCCCGGGAGGCGATGAGCCATCCCGGGCCTTTTTCGTTCGCCTGCTTCTACAGGCCTTGAATGCTCCGGGTAGCAATTGCCTAAGGGCCTGCCCCCGGGGACGCGTTGTTATCCCTCACGCCGCGCGAACGGTGGCGAGGAACTTCTGCATCTCCTCGCGCAGGCGTGCCGCCTGGTCGGCCAAGCTCTCGGCGGACGACAGCACCTGCGTCGCCGCGGCACCCGTTTCCGACACGGCCTGTGAGACGCCGACGATGTTGGACGAGACCTCGCCGGCCCCGGCCGACGCCTGACTGACGTTGCGGGCGATCTCCTGCGTCGCGGCGTTCTGCTCTTCGACCGCCGCGGCGATGTCGCCGGCGATCATCGACATGTCGCGGATGACCTTGGCGATGCCGGTGATCGAATGGGCCGATTCCGAGGTCGCGGTCTGGACGCCGGAAATCTGCTGGGCGATGTCGGTGGTCGCCTTGGCGGTCTGGTCGGCAAGACCCTTGACCTCGGCCGCCACCACCGCGAAGCCGCGGCCGGCCTCGCCGGCGCGCGCCGCCTCGATCGTGGCGTTGAGCGCCAGAAGGTTGGTCTGGGCGGCGATGGCGTTGATGAGCTCGACGATCTCGCCAATCTTCTGGACCCGGTTGGACAGTTCGTTGATCTGCCCGGCGGACACGTCGGCGCCGGCCACCGCGTCGGAGGCCATGCGCGAGGACTTCTCGACCTGGCTGCCTATCTCGCGCACCGAAGCGGCGAGTTCCTCACTCGCGGAGGCGACGGTCTGGATGTTGGTCGTGCTCTCCTCGGACGCCGCGGCAACAGCGTTCGACTGGGCGGAGGCTTCGGCGGCGGCACCGGTCATGGTCTCGGCCGCGCTCTTCAGCTGCTCGGCCGAGGCCGAGACGGAGGAGACGATGCCGCCGACAGCCGCGTCGAATTCATCGGCCATGCGGTTCATCATCGCGCGCTGCTCAGCCTCGTTGCGCGACTTGGCGGCTTCCTGCTCCTCGCGGAGATGCTGCGCCTCGATGCCGTTCTGCTTGAACGTATCGGCGGCGCGGGCGATGTCGCCGATCTCGTCGCGCCTCTCCTGGCCGACCACCGCGATGTCGAACCGGCCATGGGCGAGTTCGCCGAGCTGGCTCGTCAGGGTGCGAAGCGGACGGGCAATGCCGAAATTGCCGATCAGGACGCCGAGGCCGAGGCCGAGCAAGACACCGACAACACCCATGACGACCAGCAGGAACGACATGTTCTTGTTGATGCTGGTGACGTTCTTGTTGAGGATCGCGAGGCGGGACATGTTCATGTCCATCAGGCTGCGAATGTCCTCTCGCGAGGCGAGAAAGGAGTCCCGGCCACTGGCGACCAGAGCGGTCAGTTCGCGCTGCTGTTCGGGTGTTGCGCGATCGGTGATCGCCTTGGCGATGGTGAGGGCTTTCTGGAGGTTGACCCGATAGGTCTCCACCGACCGGCGCAGCTTGGCGACGCCCTCCTGCACATCCGCCATCGGGGACTGCGCCACCTCGTCGATCCGGGTGCGGAACAGTCCTGCCTCCCGGTCGATCTGCTCAAGCGCATACTTGATCATGTCAGGCGTCGTGTTGGCCGCGAGCATGGCCTCGAGCCGGCCGATCATGATCAGATTCTGGCCGCCGCGCGCAGCCGTCACGGCGCGAGTGGCCACGCGTTCCATGCGATCCGTCTCGAGATCGACCTGCTGGAGGGCGTAGTAGCCGATCGCGGCCATGCCCAGCGTCAACACGTTGAGCGCAAGGATGATGACCATCAGCTTGGATGTGATGCGGATGCGAGAGAAGATCGACATGTGATGCATTCCACGGAGCACGGAGCGTGCGCGCGGCCACCATGGTGAAACAGAGTGAATCGCAGGTTAATCGACCGCTGGCGGCTGTGAAATTACACGGGCAATATTCACTCCCCTCCGCTTACCTAAAGATGTCTTGCATTAAGATGCGTTTTCGTCGTGATGATAAAGTATACTCATCAATATAGAAAAGCCCGTTATCGACGTACTGCACGCATAGGCCAGTCCGGCCCTGCATTCGCCAAGGGCTCGTCGAAAACTATCGCACGGCAATCCCACTGTCCCGCGCCGGGGCGCATGGAGATAACGGGTGGGGCTTGCCACGACGCCAGCCGATTACCTCCGACCACGGCCTTCGCGAACCTCGTACCTCACGGGTTTGGGCCAGCCCTGCCGCTGCCGGACGGCGCCTGCTGCCATATCGCGGCACCGTCATGGCCGACATGCGTTATTGAGGGCGCTGCCGACAATGACAGGGAGACCAATGCATGGCCGATGATATCGTGACGCTGTTCCACTCGCCGCAGAGCCGCTCGGGCGCAGCGCTTGTCCTGCTGGAGGAGCTCGGCGCCCCCTACAATCTGCACGTGCTCAACATGAAGGCTGGCGAGCAGCGGAGACCTGAATATCTGGCGGTCAATCCGATGGGCAAGGTGCCGGCGATCCGCCACCGCGACGCGCTGGTCACCGAGCAGGTCGCGATCTCCATCTATCTCGCCGATGCGTTCCCCGAGGTCGGCCTCGCGCCGGCCATCGGCGATGCCGAACGCGGCACCTATCTGCGCTGGCTGGTCTTCTACGCCGCCTGTTTCGAGCCGGCGGTGAGCGACCGCGCCATGAAGCGCGAGGCGGGCAGCGCCCAGAGCTCGCCCTACGGCGATTTCGATACGATGTACGAAACGCTGGTGCAGCACCTTTCGCGCCAGCCGTTCTTCACCGGCGAGCGCCTGTCGGCTGCCGACATCCTCTGGGGCACCGCGCTGCACTGGATGACGATGTTCGGCCTCGTGCCCGAACGGCCGGTGATCGCCGACTTCATCCAGAAGATCGTGTCACGTCCTTCCTACAAGACCATGATGGATCTCGACGCGACGCTCGCCGCCGAGCATCAGGCCGCGGTGGACGCGGCCGCGCAGGCCGGCGGCTGACAGAGGCTCAGCCGCACTCGCCGACAAGGCGATGGACGACCCAGCCGGTGCGGCCGAGGCTGAATTCCGCATCGCCCGGTTCGTAGAACTTGCCGTCCGGCCAGTGGGTGACCTGCACCCAGCGGCCGGACGTGACGAGGCGTCCCATCTGGACGGAACGCATCTTGACGCCATGGCCGGTGGGCATGCGGCTGATCATCGGCGCGTCGGTCGAGGGCGCGCTGCGGAGCGCGGCGAAACCGTCAGCGGTCGGCAGAACCTCGCAGACCGCGTTGAGGGCGCTGGCGGGAGAGGCCGCGAGGCCGAGGGCCAGCGCGGCAGCGGCGAACGCGCCGCTATGGCGGAAGGACAAGCGTCTGCGGGTCATGGGCGTCATCCCTGGGTGGGCCGGGTGACGCCTTGATAGCGGCGGCGGATTGGCGGGCGATGCCGGAGCGCGGCACCGTCCGTTTCAACTCTGTCCGCTTCTGCTTCAGCGCGGCTCGATACGGAGCGTGCCGATAGCGTCCCGCGCGACGTCCTCCCGCTTCGTCCGCATCGGGATGAATTCCACCCGCGACCAGCGCTCGGCAAGGTTGCCGTAAAGCCGCGAGGTCGGCAGCCCCGACTGTCCCGTCGAGTGCATGAACACCGAGCGCTCGGGATCGGCCATGTCGTAGAGCGCGCGCAGCGAGGCGGCGTGGCGCGACACGAAAGGTTCGGCCTCGTTGCGGATCGTGTGGCGGTTGACGTTGACCGTGTAGGTGTCGCCGGGCACGGGGACGCGGACGTCGAACCGCGCGTCGTGGGCGCGACCCCACTGCCATTTCGAGCGATCCTGGCCGTAGCGTTTCTCGATGTCGTCGAGTGCCAGTTCCAGCGCCCGGGTGACGAGCGCCGCGCAGGAGACGGCGCCGGCGGGAGTGCCGCGGGTAGCGCACCAGTTCGACTGGCCCTCGCGGTTCTGCAGGACGTTCATCATCAAGACCTGCCGCTGGTCCCACAGGTCGCGGAACAGTTCGGGGCCGAGTTCGTCGGCATAGACGAGACGGGTCAACTCGCGCATCCACGCGGTGGCGATCAGCGGCTCGGCACGGTCGGCGGCCATCGTTCCGTCGAAGGCCTTGAGCATGTCCAGCGCCGCCTGCTCGCGCGCCGGTGTCTGGTGCCGGCGCTCGCGCTCGCCCGCGGGGTAGAGCTGAAGCAGGAGCGGCAGCGTCTCGCGCACGGCGTTCGAGCGATGGTCCGCCTGAATCTGCCGGAAGCTGTCGAGCGAGTGCCTGTCGCGCTGGGCGAGCAGTTCGCGGATGCGGTCGGCGCGGTGCGGCGTCGCCCATTCGCCGGTGATGAAGTGCGGATAACCCTCCGCAGTGATGCGCTCGTTGGCGGTGTAGCGGAAGCCGCGCTCCGGATTGAACTCCTGCGGCAGTTCCTCGAAGGGGATGAAGCCGGCCCAGTCGTAGCGGGCGTCCCAGCCGGGAGCCGGGAAGAGGCCGCGCAGGTCGTTGTCCGGCCGGCGCACCGGCACGCGTCCTGCGGCGATGAAGCCGATATTCCCGTCCACGTCGGCATAGACCATGTTCTGCTGCGGCGCGTGGTAGTGCCGCGCAGCCGCGAGGAATTCGGGCCAGTTCCTGGCGGTGTTCACGCGCGAGAAGGCCTGCACAGTCAGGTTGTCGGGCTCGAGCGCGGTCCAGCGCAGCGCCAGCGCATGGCCCTGGGGCGCCGCCTCGGTCGCGCCGCGGGACGCGCCGTCGGAGATGACCGGCCCGTGGCGCGTGATGCGCACGTTGAGCGTCACATCGGCGCCGCCCTTGACCTTGACGACCTCGCGCACGGTCTCGAAGTCGCGCCAGCCGTCCGGGGTCTGGTAGCGGTTCGGGTTCTGCGGATCGATCCGCTCGATATAGACATCCTGCACGTCCGGCCCGGTATTGGTGAAGCCCCAGGCGATGCGATCGTTGCGGCCGAGCACGACGCCGGGAACGCCCGGCAGCGTCGCCCCGATGACCGTGCCGGACGGCGAGGTCATCCGCGCGAAATACCAGAGTGCCGGAGCCGAGAGGCCGAGATGCGGATCGTTGGCGAGCAGCGGCTTGCCGGTCTCGGAGCGGGCGCCCGACACCACCCAATTGTTGGAGCCGACGCCTTCGAGGCCGAGATTGAACGGGCGGATCATCGCGTCGGCGCGCTGCGTCTGGCCGCCAAGCGAACGGTAGAGCGCCGTATAGTCCGGCAGCGCCGGCCAGCGCTCGCCGGAATAGGGCGGCAGAAACTCGCCGATGCGTTCCATGGAGAAGCCGGCCTGCGCCAGCCTGAGGCGGGTGATCTCGGCATTGAGATTGCCGCCGAGGTCGAGCGCCATCATCAGCGACCAGCCGATGGAATCGATCGGCGTCCAAGGCTCGGGGCTGGGGGCGCCGAGGATATGGAATTCCGGCGGCAGCGGCGTGGTGCGGCTGGTCAGGTAGGCGTTGACGCCGCGGGCATAGGCCGCGAGCAGGACGCGCGTTTCGGCGTCGAGATTGGCCCAGATGGTCTCGGCGGACCGGCGGATGCCGATCGTGCGCAGGAAACGGTCGGTCTCCAGCCCCGGCGCTCCGACCACCTCGGCGAGGCGACCATTGGCGATGCGGCGGTTCATCTCCATCTGCCACAGGCGGTCCTGCGCGTGAACGAAGCCGAGGGCGGCGGTGGCGTCGCCGTCCGTCGCCGCGAAGATATGGGCGACGCCCTCCTTGTCGCGGATCACCTCGACCGGCCGCTCGAAGCCCGGCAGGGTGACGGTGCCGGCAACCTGCGGCTCCACCGCGCGCACGTACCAGACCACCGTTGCGACAATAGCGACGAGCGCGAGGACCACCAGGAGAGCGGTCCATTTGAACAGGCGGCGGATGAAGCGCATGGCGAAACTCGGCGGAGGACCGCTGCCCGGAGCCGGAGAGCGGGCGCGGAGTTGATCATTGGCAGCGGACCGGAGCAAGGTGCGTTTCGGCGGAGTGCACGGCAGCATCCGAGTGGAGGACGCCATGGCAGACAATGACGACGACGCGGCCCTCGAACGCGCGGCGCGCAGGATTTTCGAGCTGCAGAACCCCGGCAAGCCCTGGCCGCCCGGTCCGCTGGCCAGCGCGGAGGAGAAGGAGCGCTACCGGCAGCTTGCCCGCAAGGAACTCGGCTCCAAGGAGGGCTAGAGGCCGGCCCGCTTGAACAGCCGCCGCCGCCATGCGAGGAAGCGCGCCTCATGTAGCGCCTTTCGCTGCATAGTTTCGGGACTTTCTCGGCCATGGCGACCTTCAAGCCGCTCGTCTTTTCGGGCATGCAGCCTTCGGGCGACCTGCACCTCGGCAATTATCTCGGCGCGCTGGTGAACTGGGTCGCCATGCAGGAGACCCACGACTGCATCTATTGCGTCGTGGACATGCACGCGATCACCGTCTGGCAGGACCCGAAAGCGCTGCAGAAGGCGATCCGCGAGGTCACGGCCGCCTATATCGCCGCCGGCATCGATCCGAAGCGCTCGATCCTGTTCAACCAGAGCCAGGTCCACGAGCACGCCGAGCTCGCCTGGGTGTTCAACTGCATCGCGCGGATCGGCTGGATGAACCGCATGACTCAGTTCAAGGACAAGGCCGGCAAGGACAAGGAGAACGCTTCCCTCGGCCTCCTCGCCTATCCGAGCCTGATGGCGGCCGACATCCTCGCCTATCGCGCGACGCACGTGCCCGTGGGCGACGATCAGAAGCAGCACCTGGAACTGACCCGCGACATCGCGATCAAGTTCAACAACGACTATTCCGAGCGCATCGCCGAGCTTGGCCATGGCGACGCCTTCTTCCCCGTCACCGAACCGGTGATCATGGGGCCGGCGACGCGCGTCATGTCGCTCCGGGACGGCACCAAGAAGATGTCGAAGTCGGACCCGTCGGACTATTCGCGCATCGCGCTGACCGACGATGCCGACACGATCGCCCAGAAGGTCCGCAAGGCCCGCACCGACCCCGAGCCGCTGCCGACCGAGGAGGCGGGCCTGAAGGGCCGCGCCGAGGCCGACAACCTCGTCGGCATCTTCGCGGCGCTGTCGGGACGCACCAAGGCCGACGTGCTGAAGGAATTCGGCGGCGGCCAGTTCTCGACGTTCAAGGTGGCGCTGGCGGACCTGTCGGTCGCCAAGCTCTCGCCGATCACGTCGGAGATGAAGCGGCTCCTGAACGACCCGGCCGAGATCGACCGCATCCTGGCGACCGGCGCCGAGCGCGCCCGGGCCATCGCCCGGCCGGTCATGGACTCGGTCAAGGACATCGTCGGCTTCGTCCGTTCCTGAACCGGCGCGGGACAACTCACGGCTGCCGCCTTGCGGCAGCTTTGTGACAGTTGACTCTTTTTGCGCACCTTCCGACTGTGAGCATCAATTTTCTCCGCTCCGGGTGTCCGGGTGGAGCCTTACGGGAGCCTGCCTCATGACCACCCTCCGCCGTGGCGCGCTTGTCGCCGCCTTCGCGCTCGTCGCCGGCTCCGCCGGCGCCCAGCAGCTCATTCCCTCGCCGACGCTGGACGCGATCCGCGCGCGCGGCCATCTGGAATGCGGCGTCCATCTCGGCCTGCCGGGCTTCTCCTTCGCCAATGACAAGGGCGAGTGGACCGGCCTCGACGTCGATTATTGCCGCGCGCTGGCCGCCGCCGTCCTCGGTGATGCCAACAAGGTCCGCTACACGCCGACCTCCGTGCAGCAGCGCTGGCCGGTGCTCCAGTCGGGCCAGGTCGACGTGCTGTCGCGCAACACCACCATCACCTATTCGCGCAACGCCACGCTCGGCGTGAACTTCCAGGGCATCAACTTCTACGAGGGCCAGACCTTCATCGTGCGCACCGCCTCGGGCGCGAAGAAGCCGACCGACCTCGAGAACGCCTCGATCTGCGTCGCCGCCGGCTCGACCGAGGAGCGCATGGCCGCGGACTATTTCCGCGAGCGCAACCTCAAGGTGTCGATCATCAACTTCCAGAAGAACGACGACGCCATCGCCGCCTACGATGCCGGCCGCTGCGACAGCTACACCGCCGGCGTCGGCGCGCTTGCCGGCCAGCGCATCAAGCTGCGCAATCCCGGCGAGCACACGATCATGACCGAGCTGATCTCCAACGACCCGCAGGGCCCGGTCACCCGCTGGGGCGACGAGCGCTGGCAGGCCATCGTGCGCTGGGTGCTGAACGGCATGATCGCCGCCGAGCATCTCGGCGTCACCTCGAAGAATGTCGACGAGATGCGCACGAACTCGCGCAATGCCGAAATCCGCCGCCTGCTCGGCGCGGACGGCAATTTCGGCGCCATGCTCGGCCTCGACAACGCCTGGATGTTCAACGCCATCAAGCAGGTCGGCAACTACAGCGAGAGCTACGAGCGCACGGTCGGCAAGGGTTCGCCGCTCGGCCTCGAGCGCGGCTCCAACCAGCTGTGGACCCGCGGCGGCCTGCTGTTCACCCCGCCGTTCCAGTAAGTCGCGCGCGGCCGATGACCTTGCAGGCCTGCCGCACCTGATCCGATCCCGCCCGTCCGGCCTCCGCCGGGCGGGCATCCGCCCCCCTTGAGCCGCGCTTGCGAACAGGCCCTTCGTGACCCGCTACTTCTATGACAAGCGCGTGCGCGAGATTTTCTGGCAGGCCGCGCTTCTGCTCGGGCTCGTCGCGACGGTGGTCGTCATCGTCCGCAACGCCTCGCAGAACATGGTCAATGCCGGCATGGCCTCCGGCTTCGACTTCCTGTGGCGGACGTCGGGCATCGACGTGCCCTTCGTGCTGACCAGTTACACGCCGGATTCCAACATCCTCGCGCTGCTCTGGGTCGGCGTCGTCAACACGCTGGTCATCTCCTTCGTCTCGGTCGTCGCGGCGACCCTGCTCGGTTTCGTCATCGGCGTGGCAAGGCTGTCGGCGAACAGGCTGCTGTCGGGCCTTGCCGGCGCCTTCATCGAGTTCGTCCGCAACATCCCGCTGCTGTTCTTCGTGCTGTTCTGGTATTTCGGCGTGATCGCTGCCCTGCCGGGCCCGCGCCAGTCGATCGGCATCTTCTCGATCGCCTATCTCAACAATCGCGGCCTCACGATCCCGGTGCCGACGGAGGGCAGCGCCTTCCGCATCGCTGCGGCCGTGGTGCTCGTCGGGCTGATCGCCCAGGCCGCCATCGCCTTCTGGGCCAAGCGCCGCCGTGACGCGACGGGGCAGATCTTCCCGGTCTGGGCGAGCGGCCTTGCCCTGCTTGCGGCCCTGCCGGCGCTCGCCTTCGGCATCGCCGCCACCGTCAGCCCGTGGGACGTGCCGGCGCTGCGCGGCTTCAATTTCCGCGGCGGCTTCGTGCTTGTGCCGGAATTCGTCGCGCTGTTCGCGGCGCTGACGACCTATACGGCCGGGTTCATCGCGGAGATCGTTCGCGGCGGCATCCAGTCGGTGGTCAAAGGCCAGTGGGAGGCCGCCTATGCGCTGGGCCTGAGGCCCAACCGCGCGCTGAACCTCGTCGTCATCCCGCAGGCGCTGCGCGTGATGATCCCGCCGCTGACGAGCCAGTATCTCAACGTGCTGAAGAACTCGTCGTTCGGCGCGGCGATCGCCTTCCCCGAGCTCGTCAGCGTCTTCGTCGGCTCGGCCCTGACCAATACCGGCCAGGCCATCGAGATCATCGCCATCACGCTGGCGATCTATCTCGCCATCGGCCTCGCCGTCTCGGGCTTCATGAACTGGTACAACGCCAAGACCGCGCTGGTGACCCGATGAGCGACGTCGCCGCGCCCTCCATGCCGCCTCTCCTGCGCCGCCTGCGCCAGGGCTATTTCGCGACGCCCGTCGATGCGGTCGTCTCAATTCTGTGCATCGCGGCGATTGTCGCCATCGTCGTTCCCATCGTCCGCTGGGCAGTCATCGACGCGAATTTCGCCGGAACCACCCGCGCCGACTGCACCGGCGAAGGCGCCTGCTGGGTGTTCATCAAGGCCCGGTTCGGCCAGTTCATGTACGGCTTCTATCCCGTCGACCAGCGCTGGCGGGTGAATGCGGCCGGCCTGCTGCTGGTGGCGACCGTCTGCTTCTCCTTCTGGAAGGCGATGCCGCGCCGCGCCATCGCCGTGCCGGCCCTATGGGCGCTGATGCTTCTCGTCGGCGCCTGGCTCCTCGCGGGAGGCTTCGGCCTGCCGCGCGTCGAGACGCGCCAGTGGGGCGGCCTGATGCTGACCGTGTTCCTGTCGGTCTATGCCGGCGTTCTCGCCGTGCCGCTGGGCATCCTGCTCGCCCTCGGCCGCCAGTCGGAACTGCCGGTGATCCGGCTCGTCGCCACCATCTTCATCGAGTTCTGGCGCGGCGTGCCGATCATCACGGTGATCTTCCTCGCCTCGCTCCTCCTGCCGCTGGTCATGCCGGCCGGCTGGGACATCGACCGGCTCGTGCGCGCTCTCGTCGGCCTTGCCTTCGTCATCGCCGCCTACATGGCGGAAGCCGTGCGCGGCGGCCTGCAGGCGATCCCCAAGGGCCAGTGGGAGGCGGCCGCCGCCGGCGGGCTCGGCTACTGGCAGACCACCGGCCTGATCGTGCTGCCGCAGGCGCTGCGCATCTCCATGCCGGCCATGACCAACGAATTCATCGCGCTGGTGAAGAACACCTCGCTGGTCTCCATCGTCTCGATCTTCGACCTGCTGGGCATCGCCCAGGCCTCGCTCGCGGACCCCGCCTGGGTCGGCTTGAACAAGGAGGCCTATGCCTTCGCCGGCACGGTCTACTGGATCATCTGCTTCGGCCTGTCGCGCTGGTCGCGGCATCTGGAAGCCAGCCGCAAGACGACGCATTGATCGCGACGTACTGACACGCGCCCGGCCGGATTGCCGGACGCTGTCTGCGGCGCTAGGTCAGCGGCTCCCCCTGCGATGGATGCTGCCATGACCGCTGCCGCTGGCCCCCTTTCCGACATCAAGGTCGTCGAGCTCGGCTCGTTCATCGCCGGGCCCTATTGCGGCCAGCTGCTCGCCGACATGGGCGCGGACCTCGTCAAGTTCGAGGATCCCGGCAAGGGCGACCCCATGCGCCAGTGGGGCTTCGCCAAGAAGGACGGCGCGTCCGTCTGGTGGCCGGTCATCGGCCGCAACAAGCAGAGCGTGACCGTCGACCTGCGCAAGGCGAAGGGACAGGACATCCTGCGCCGCCTCCTCGCCGGGGCCGACGTGCTGCTGGAGAACTTCCGCCCCGGCACGCTGGAGAAATGGGGCCTCACCGTCGAGGCGCTCCATGCGCTCAACCCCAAGCTGATCATCGCCCGCGTCTCCGGCTACGGTCAGTACGGCCCCTATTCCGAGAAGGCGGGTTTCGCGGCCGTTGCCGAGGCGATGGGCGGCATGCGCACGATCAACGGCTATCCCGACCGGCTGCCGACCCGCACGGGCCTCTCCATCGGCGACACGCTTGCCGGCATCTACACCGCCTTCGGCATTCTCGCAGCGCTCCACCAGCGCGGGCGCGACGGCAAGGGACAAGTGATCGATGTCGGCCTGACCGACGCCATCCTCGCCTCCATCGAAGGCGTCATCGCGGAATATTCGGTGACGGGGCATGTGCGCGGCCGCACCGGCCTGACGTCGCCGGGCTTTGCCCCCTCCAACATCTATCCGACGCTCGACGGCCACCACATCGTCATCGGCGCCAATGCCGACACGATCTGCAAGCGGTTGTTCGCGGTCATGGGCATGGACTTCCTTGCCGAGGACCCGCGCTTCGCGACCCATGGCGCGCGCGGCCAGCCGGACAACCAGGCCGAGATCGACCGGATCATCGGCGACTGGACCTCGACCCGCCCGCGCGACGAATTGCTGCGCCTGCTCGACGGCGCGGCCGTGCCGGCCGGCGGCGTCAACGATGCGGCGGCGGTGGCGGCCGATCCGCATTTCCGCGCGCGCGACATGGTGGTCGAGGTGGAGACAGCCGATTTTGGCCGGATGCTCATGCAGGGCATCGTGCCGAAGCTCACCCGCACGCCGGGCACGATCCGTTGGCCGGGCGCGGGGCTCGGCGAGCATACGGAAGCGGTGTTGAGAGCGGCGGGCTTTTCGCCGGAAGAGATCGAGGGGATGCGGAAAGAGGGCGTTCTCTAGCGCGCGCGAATTGACTTCCCCCTTCCCGCCACGTGAGATCGGCCCATGTCATCCGATCTCGACAGCCAGTTCCTGTCCCGAGCCGTCAGGCTGTCCCGCACCCACATGGAGGCGGGCCATGGCGGCCCCTTCGGCGCGGTGGTCGTGCTCGACGGCAAGGTCGTCGCCGAGGGCTGGAACCAGGTGACCTCGACCAACGACCCGACCGCCCACGCCGAGGTCGTCGCCATCCGCCGCGCCTGCGCCGAACTCGGTCGCTTCGACCTGCGCGGCGCGACGCTCTATACGAGTTGCGAGCCCTGCCCGATGTGCCTGACTTCGGCGCTCTGGGCGCGCATCGGCCGCATCGTCTATGCCAACACGCGCGACGATGCCGCGGCCATCGGCTTCGATGACGCTCCCTTCTACGAGGAGGTCAAGCGCGCGCCGGCCACCACGATGGCAAGGATGGACCACCATCCCTCCGCCGAGGCGCGCGGCGTCTTCCTCGAATGGGCCGCCAAGCCCGACAAGGTCGAATACTGATGCCGCCGCTTCTGGAGGCGCGCGGCATCGTCAAGCGCTACGGCGCGCTGGTCGCCAACGACCATGTCGACCTGACCGTCGCGCCGGCCGAGATTCACGCCCTGCTCGGCGAGAACGGTGCCGGCAAGTCGACGCTGGTGAAGATCCTCTACGGCCTCGTCCAGCCCGGCGAGGGCGCCATCGCCTTCGAGGGCCGGCCAGTGGCGCTGGCAAGCCCCGCTCAGGCGCGCAGGCTCGGCATCGGCATGGTGTTCCAGCACTTCTCGCTGTTCGAGGCGCTCACCGTCGCGGAGAATGTCGCGCTGTCGCTGCCGGCGGAGACGCCGATGGCGACCATCGAGGCCGAGGTCGCGCGCCTCTCGGCCGCCTACGGCCTGCCGCTGGAGCCGCGCCGGGAGGTCTGGCGGTTGTCGGTGGGCGAGCGCCAGCGCATCGAGATCGTGCGTGCGCTGCTGCAGAACCCGAAGCTGCTGATCCTCGACGAGCCGACCTCGGTGCTGACGCCGCAGGAGGCCGACCGGCTGTTCGAGACGCTGGAGAGGCTGAAGGCGGAGGGCCGCAGCGTCCTCTACATCTCGCACAAGCTGGACGAGGTTCGCCGCCTCTGCGACCGCGCGACGATCCTCCGGGCGGGGCGGGTGGTCGCCGCCTGCGATCCGCGCGTGGAGACGGCTGCAAGCCTCGCCCGCATGATGGTCGGCGCCGATGTCGGCGAGGTGCGGACAGCGGCGCATGAACCCGGCGCGGTGCGGCTTGCCGTGAGCGGCCTGTCGCTGGCCGCCGCCGATACCCACGGCACGGCGCTTCGCGACGTCGCGCTCGATGTGCGTGCCGGCGAGATCGTCGGCATTGCCGGCATTGCCGGCAATGGCCAGGACGAATTGTTCGCCGCGCTGTCCGGCGAGCGCGGCAGCGCGGCCGGTTCGGTTGTCATCGACGGCAGCGCCGTGGGTGCGGAGAACATTACGGCCCGCCGGAAGCGGGGCGCTGCCTTCGTGCCGGAAGAGCGGCTGGGGCACGCCGCAGCACCGCGTTTCACACTGAGCGAAAACACCCTGCTGTCAGGCCACGCGACCAACGGCCTCGTGCGCGGCGGCTTCGTCGACCGCAATGCCGTGTCGGGATGGCTGCAGCGTGTGATCAAGGCATTCGACGTGCGCATGAGCGGCCCCGACCCGGAAGCGCGCGCGCTGTCCGGTGGCAATCTCCAGAAGTTCGTGGTCGGCCGGGAAATCCTGCGCGAGCCATCGCTGCTGGTCGTCGCCCAGCCGACCTGGGGCGTCGATGCGGCAGCGGCGGCGACCATCCGGCAGGCCCTGATCGATCTGGCGGCGCGCGGGGCGGCCGTGCTGGTCATCAGCCAGGATCTCGACGAACTGTTCGAAATCAGCGATCGCGTCGCGGTCATCGCCGGGGGACGCCTGTCGGAGGCAGTCCCTGCGCGATCGCTGACGCGCGGCGAGGTCGGCCTGCTCATGGGCGGCATCCACGGCGAGGCCGCGGCATGAGGATCGTGCTCGAGCGCCGCGACGACCGGCCGCGCTGGCTGAGCTTCGCCTCGCCGCTGGCGGCCGTGGTGCTGACGATGATCGCGGGCGCCATTCTCTTCGCGCTGATGGGCCGCAATCCGGTTGCGGCGCTGAAGGTCTTCTTCATCGATCCCCTGAGCGATGGCTGGGCCCTGCAGGAACTGGCGGTCAAGGCGACGCCGCTGATCCTGATCTCGGTGGGGCTCACGCTCTGTTACCGCTCCAACAACTGGAACATCGGCGCGGAAGGGCAGCTCGTCATGGGCGCCATCTTCGGCTCGTGGCTGGCGCTGGCGACCCACGGCACGCCGAACGGCCCCTGGGTGATCGCCGCCATGCTGGCTCTCGGCGCGCTCGGCGGCATGCTCTGGGCGCTGATCCCGGCGCTCCTCAAGACGCGCTTCGGCGTCAACGAGATCCTGGCCAGCCTCATGCTCGTCTATGTCGCGGAACTGACGCTCGACTATCTCGTGCGCGGGCGCTGGCGCGACCCGAAGGGCTTCAACTTCCCGCAATCGGTGAATTTCGAGCCCGAAGCGACCATGCCGCTGCTGGCGGAATCAGGACGGCTGCATGTCGGCTTTCTGATCGCCATCGCCGTTGCACTCACCGCCGCCTTCGTCATGGCGCGGATGATCAAGGGCTTCGAGATCAGGCTGGTGGGCGAGGCGCCGCGCGCCGCGCGCTTCGCCGGCTTCGACGACCGCCGCACGACGCTCCTCGTCTTCGCCGTTTCCGGCGCGCTGGCAGGCCTTGCCGGGATCATCGAGGTATCGGGCCCCATCGGCCAGCTCCAGCCGTCGATCTCGCCGGGCTACGGCTTCACCGCCATCATCGTCGCCTTTCTCGGCCGGCTGAACCCCATCGGCGCGCTGGTCGCCGCGCTGTTCCTCGCGCTGACCTTCATCGGCGGCGAGAACGCCCAGATCGCGATGCGCATCCCGCTCGACGTAACGCGCGTGTTCCAGGGCCTGCTGCTGTTCTTCGTGCTCGGCTGCGACGCCTTCCTGCTCTATCGCCTGCGCATCCTCGCCACGGGAAGGACCGCCTGATGGGCCTGTTCGAGGCGATCCTGCTCACCGTCGTCACGGCCGCGACGCCGCTGCTGATCGCGGCGCTCGGCGAACTCGTGGTCGAGCGTTCCGGCGTCCTCAATCTCGGCGTCGAGGGCATGATGATCGTCGGCGCGGCCACCGGCTTCGCGGTCGCGATCCTGACGGGATCGGCACTGCTCGGCGTTCTCGCAGCCGTTGCCGCCGGCATGGCCATGGCGGCGCTGTTCGCCGGGCTCACTCTCGGCCTTGCCGCCAACCAGGTCGCCACCGGTCTTGCGCTGACCATTCTCGGCCTCGGGCTATCGGGCCTGATCGGGCGCGACTTCATCGGCGCGCGGCGCGACCCGATGGCGAAGATCGTCGTTCCCTACCTCTCCGACATCCCGGTCATCGGCAAGCTCGTCTTCGCCCAGGATCCCATCGTCTATGCCTCGGTGGCGCTGCTGGCCGGCGTCTGGTGGTTCCTGTTCCGGAGCCGCGCCGGTCTGGTGCTGCGCGCCGTCGGCGAGAGCCACGCCTCGGCCCATGCACTGGGCTATTCGGTGCTGAAGATCCGGTTCCTCGCCGTGCTGTTCGGCGGCGGCTGCGCGGGCCTCGCGGGGGCCTATCTGTCGCTCGCCTATACGCCGTTCTGGTCGCCGGGCATGACCGCCGGGCGCGGCTGGATCGCGCTTGCCATCGTGGTCTTCGCCAGTTGGCTGCCGCTGCGGGTCGCCATCGGCGCCTATCTGTTCGGCGGCGTCACGGTGCTCCAGTTGCACGCGCAGGCGCAGGGCCTCGGCATTCCGAGCCAGCTCATGTCGGCCCTGCCCTATCTCGCGACCATCCTGGTGCTGGTCCTGATCAGCGCCGGGCGTCGCGGCAGTCAGGCGCCGGCCTCCCTCGGCACGCCTTTCGTGCCCGACCGGTGAACCCGCGGCGCGGTGTGGCGCGGGTGGGTGTACCACCCCTGTCGCATTGACTTGTCCGCCGCCAGTCCTTACCCCTGAGAGCATAAGAAGAAGGCTTCGGGACCGCCGCACCATCGGGCGACGGCACATTCGAACAGACAGGCGGAGGAGCCTCATGGCCCTGCGGATTTCCGGCAAGAACCTCGATATCGGCGAGGCGTTGCGTGATCGGATCGCAGGACGTGTCAGTGAGGCCGCAGGGCGATATCTCGACGGCAGAGTGACCGGCCACGTCACCGTGGAGAAGGAAGCGCATGGCTTCCGCTCCGTCGCGGCCCTGCACACCCCAACGGGCACGACCCTGCAGGCGGAAGCTTTCGCGGCCGATGCCTATGCTGCCTGCGATCTGGGCGTGGAACGGATCGAAAAGCGCCTGCGGCGCTATTCCAAGCGGCTGAAGGACCGCGCCGGCAATCTCGCGATGTCGGCGGCGGTGGCAATGCCCTCCTATATCATCGAGGCGCCCGACGAAGCCGCCGGCGATGAGGGTGGGGGCGGTTTCGAGCCGGTCATCATCGCGGAACAGACGGCCAGCCTCCGCCGGATGACCGTGGCAGACGCCGTCATGGAGCTGGATATGACCGGCGCTTCCGCGGTGGTTTTCCATCATGCGGTTCACGGACGCGTGAATGTGGTGTACAGGCGCGCGGACGGGCATGTCGGGTGGGTGGACCCGCCCTCGCCGCCGAACGGGCCAGCCTGACGGACCGGCCGGTCGGGGGGTTCTGATCCCCCCGTCATGGCACCGTCATTGCATGGACCCTATTGACGGCCGCGAACTGGCCCGCACTTTCCGAGAAGGCAGCCGATGCCGCTTCCAGACATCATAGCAGAAGGCGCGATCATCCCCGCCCTGCGCGCCGATTCGAAGAAGCAGCTCCTGCAGGCCCTGTCCGCCCGGGCCGCCGAACTCACGGGCCGCCCGGCCTCGGAAATCTTCGACACGTTGAGCGCGCGCGAGAGCCTCGGCTCCACCGGCGCCGGCAGCGGCATCGCCATTCCTCACGGCAAGCTGCCGAAGCTGGCGCGGGTCACGGGCCTGTTCGCGCGGCTGGAGAAACCGGTCGACTTCGATTCGATCGACGGCCAGCCGGTGGATCTGGTCTTCACGCTGCTCGCCCCCGAGGGCGCCGGCGCCGACCACCTCAAGGCGCTGTCGCGGATCGCCCGGCTCACCCGCGACCCCGGCAATGTCCAGAAACTGCGCAGCGCCCGCGACGAGGCGAGCCTGCGCATGCTGCTGGCGCAGTCGCCGACCCCTCACGCCGCGTGAGGCGGGACCGCCTCGCGGCAGCGCTGGCCGCCGCGCTGGCATGCATCGTCCCGGCGAAGGCCTCCGAACCGCCGCGACGCATCGTCTCGCTCAATCTCTGCGCCGACCAGTTCGTGCTGGCGCTTGCCGACCGCGACCGGATCGTCGCGCTGTCGCGGCTCGCGACCGACCCCGCGATCTCGGCCGCCGCCGAGGCCGCGAAGGGGCTGCCGCAGACCGGCGGCACCGCCGAGGAGGTGCTGTCGCTGAACCCCGATCTCGTTCTGGTCGGGCCGCTCGACCGGCTGGGCACGGCCCGAATCCTTGCCGCCCGCGGCTTCCGGGTCGAGCGCATGGCCCTGCCGGCGACTTTCGCCGAGACCCAGGCCGAGATCCGCCGCATCGCCGCGCTGATCGGCCATCCCGAGCGCGGCGAAGCGCTGGCCGCCCGTCTCGACGCCCTGCCCCTGCAACTCGGCCGGATGCCGGCAGCCCTGCCCTATGAGCGGCGCGGCTATGCGGCCGGCCCCACCTCGCTGACCGGCGAGGTGCTGGCCCGCGCCGGCTTCCGCCACGCCGACCAGGGGGCGGCCGGGCTTGGCCGCTTCGTGCCGCTGGAGGCGATTGTCGCCGCCCGCCCCGATGCGCTGGTGGTGAGCGAGACGGCTGCGCGCGCGGCCGACCATGGCTCTGCATTGCTGCTGCATCCCGCCCTCGCCCGGCTCTTTCCACCGGAGCGGCGCGTCACCCTGCCCACCGCGCTGACCGCCTGCCCGGGCCCGGCTCTGGCCGAGGCCGTGGAGCACCTCGCAGAGGCGCGCCGCCGGCTGCCCTAGGTCGGGCTGCCCACATTTCGATCATCTTCAAGTCCGCCATCATCTTGGCTTGCCGATCTGCGATCCCCAGCTAAGGTTTCACCTTCCGGTGCTGACGGGAGGGGGGGCCGGAGAAGACAAGCGGAGTGCCTGTGGCCGACCTGATCGCCTTCGATGACTGCATCAAGCTCGTGCTGAGCCTCGATACGATGAAGCCGGCGCCCGGCCAGCCGCGCCGCCTCGACGGGCTGTTCCGCGACCTGTCGCGCTTCCGGCCGCACGAGCCGGCCTACGAATTGCAGGACCTGATCTGGGCGATCTGGACCAATCACGAGGACGACTACGCCGACGAGGCGATGGAACAGGCGATCAACGCCATCGCCGCAAAGGACTACGACATCGCCCATCTGGTTCTCGATGCGCTGGTCGATGCACGCCCCGAATGGTCGGAAGCCTGGAACAAGCGCGCCACCCTGCATTTCATCCGGGGCGACGATGCCTATGCGGTGTCCGACATCATGGAAACGCTGAGGCGCGAGCCGCGGCATTTCGGCGCGCTGTCGGGCTTTGCGCAGATCTGCCTGCGCCATGGCCGCGAGGCGGAAGCGCTGATCGCCTTCGAGGCGGCGCTGGCGGTCAATCCGCATCTCGAGGGCGTCGCCGCGCTGGTCGCCGAGATGCACGCCAATGGCGGGCGCGTCCTGCACTGAGCGGACTGCCAGACCTATCGTGAACCCGATAGACGGATAGCCCCTCACTGCGGGCTTCTGCCGTGTCCTTCCTCGCGCTCATCCTCAAGGCGCTCACGACCGCCGTCATCGTCGTCGCCGCATCGCTGGTCGCCGAGCGGACACGGCCATTCCTCGCCGCCATGGTTCTGTCGCTACCGGTCTCGACAGGACCGGCCTATGTGCTTCTGGCGCTCGATCACGACGCGCCGTTCATCACCGATGCCTCGCTCGCGAGCCTTGCCGGCAATGTCGCCATCGTGCCGGCGGCTCTCGCCTATGCCGCGCTGGCGCGCCGCGGCTCGGGACTGATCCCGTCCTATGCCGGCCTGATCGCCGCATGGCTCGCCGCGATGCTCGTCGTCAGGGCCTTCACGTGGACGACGACCTCCGCCGTCACGCTCAATCTCGTCGTCTTCGCCGCCGCCATCGCCGCGACCTGGGGCTGGCGAACAGCCACCACGCCGCCGCCCGCGCGCCGCCGCTGGTTCGACATTCCGCTGCGCGCCGCGATCGTCGTCGCGGTCGTGGTGTCGGTGATCCTCGTTTCGGAGAGCGTCGGCCCCTCCATCACCGGCTATGCGGCGCTGTTCCCGGCGAGCTATTCGAGCTTCATCCTGCTGATGCACCGGCGGCTCGGCGGCGCGGTCGTTGCGGCGGCCTTCATCAACGGGCTGATCATGCTGGTGGGATTCACCGCGTTCCTGCTGGCGATCCACCTCTTCGCGCGCGCGGGCCATGTGTGGACCGGCATCCTCGTCGGCCTCGCCCTGCCGATCCTGTGGTCGGCCTCGCTGCTTGCCTTCATCCGGTTCAGGCGCCCTTCGCGCGCCTAGCCTTGAGGGCGTAGAGCGCCTCCTGCGCCTCGCGCGGCGTCATGTCGTCGGGATCGAGGCCATCGAGCAGGTCCAGCGCCGGATCGGCCTTGGCGACCGGGACCGGACGCGGCGCGGCGGCGAACAGCGGCAGGTCGTCCACCATCCGTCTCACAGGCGCGGCGCGATCGGTCGCTTCCAGCTCGGACAAGACCTGCCGCGCGCGCTCGACCACGGAGGGCGGCAGCCCCGCGAGCTTTGCCACCTGGATGCCGTAGGAGCGGTCGGCCGCGCCATCCGTCACCTCATGCAGGAAGATCACGTCGCCCTGCCATTCCTTGACGCGCATGGTGGCGTTGTGGAGCCGCTTGAGGCGTTTCGACAGCGCCGTCAGCTCATGGAAATGGGTGGCGAACAGCGAGCGGCAGCGGTTGGTCTCATGCAGGTGCTCCACCGCCGCCCAGGCGATGGAGAGACCGTCGAAGGTCGCCGTGCCGCGACCGATCTCATCGAGGATGACGAGCGCGCGGGGGCCCGACTGGTTGAGGATCGCCGCCGTCTCGACCATCTCGACCATGAAGGTCGAGCGCCCGCGCGCGAGGTCGTCGGCCGCGCCGACGCGGGAGAAAAGCCGGTCCACCACGCCGATATGGGCCGAGGCCGCCGGTACGAACGAACCCATCTGCGCCAGCACGGCGATGAGCGCGTTCTGGCGCAGGAAGGTGGATTTACCGGCCATGTTGGGGCCGGTGATCAGCCAGATGCGGCCGCTGCCATTGCCTGCCTCGCTACCCGAGAGGTCGCAGTCGTTGGCGACGAACGGACCGCCGCTGCGCAGCGCCTGCTCGACGACGGGATGGCGGCCCTGGGCAATGGCGAAGGCATGCGAATTGTCGACCAGCGGACGCGCATAGGACTGCTCGACCGCGAGCGTCGCCAGCGCCGCGGCGACGTCGATCACGGCGAGCGCCTCGGCCGCCGCCTTGATGGTGTCCGAGGCGGCGAGGACGGTGGCTGCGAGTTCGCCGAAGATATCGAGTTCCAGCCCCAGCGCCCGATCGGCGGCGCCGGCGATCTTCGCTTCCAGCGCGCCAAGCTCGGTGGTCGTGAAGCGCATGGCACCGGCCATGGTCTGGCGGTGGATATAGGTCGCGTTCAGCGGAGGCTTCAGGAAGGCGTCGCCGTGCTGCTGGCCGACCTCGACGAAATAGCCAAGCACGTTGTTGTGCTTGACCTTCAGCGTCCTGACGCCGGTCTCCTCGGCATAGCGCGCCTGAAGCGAGGCGATGACCCGCCGGCTCTCGTCGCGCAGCGCCCGCGTCTCGTCCAGCGCGGCGCAGTAGCCGGGCCGCACGAAACCGCCATCGCGTTTCATGAGCGGCAGGTCGTCGGCCAGCACCGAGGCGAGCAGGGCGGCGACGGCGGGATCGGGCCTTGCGAGCCCTTCAGCGGCCTGCCGCAATTCTCCGGCGGCCTCACCGGATACGACTTCGGCAAGGGCCGCGGCTGCGACCAGCCCCTGACCTATGGCGGCGAGGTCGCGCGGCCCGCCGCGATCCATGGCGATGCGGGTGAGCGCCCGCGCCATGTCGGGCGCCGCATCGAGATGGGAGCGGATGTCCGCGCGCAACCCCGACCCGGCGACCAGCGCCGCCACCGCGTCGAGCCGCCCGGCAATGGCCGCCGGGTCAGTCAGCGGATTGGCGAGCCGACCGGAGAGCATGCGCGCGCCGGCCGCCGTCACCGTGCGGTCGATGGCGGAGAGGAGCGAGCCCTGTCGCTCGCCGCCGAGCGTGCGGACGAGTTCGAGATTGGCGCGGGTCGCCGCGTCGATCAGCATGGCCGCGCCGGCCGGCTCATGGACCGGCGGCGACAGCGGCGCACGCGAGGCGATCTGCGTGCGCTCGACATAGGTGACGACGGCGGCGGCGGCAGTCGCCTCGAGCCGCGAGAAGGCGCCGAACCCATCCAGCGTCCTGACGCCGAAATAGGCGGCGAGCCGACGCTCGGCGGTCGCGCCGTCGAACAGGTCGCGCGGGCTCGGCGAGACCGAGCGATAGCCGCGCCAGAAGTCGCCCCATTCGGCATCGGCGAACAATGCGTCCGAGACGACGATCTCCTGCGGATCGACGCGGGCGATCTCGGCGGCGAGCCGGGCGCCGTCGGTCTCCGCGACACGGAACTCGCCGGTGGAGATATCGACCCAGGCGAGGCCGAACCCGTCGGTTCCCGAGGACGAGGTCTTGGCGCGCGCGACGGCGAGCAGGTAATTGCTCCGCCGCGCCTCCAGCAGCGTGTCCTCGGTCAGCGTGCCGGGCGTGACGAGACGCACGACGTCGCGCTTCACCACGGATTTCGACCCGCGCTTCTTCGCCTCCGCCGGATCTTCGACCTGCTCGCAGACCGCCACCTTGAAGCCCCGCTGGATGAGGCGGTTCAGATAGTCGTTAGCGGCATGGACCGGCACGCCGGCCATGGGAATGTCCTCGCCGAGATGCTTGCCGCGCTTGGTCAGCGCGATGCCGAGCGCGCGCGAGGCGCGGACCGCGTCGTCGAAGAACAGTTCGTAGAAATCGCCCATCCGGTAGAACAGCAGCGAGTCCGGGTTGGCCGCCTTGATCTCGATGTACTGCTCCATCAGCGGCGTGACGCGGCTGTCCGCCGGCTGGGCGGCCTCCTCTGACGCGGGTGGCTGGCTAGGCTGATGCATGGCCGGGACGCTGGCAGGTGCATGCCACGATTTCAACCGGGCGCGGCCGCCGCCCACAGGGTTTAGCCCGGATCTAGCCAACGATGCGGGCGAGATCGGCCTGCACGGCCTTCAGTTTCGGCAGAAGGTCGCGCACCAGCAGGTCTGGCGGAAAGCGCGTCGCCTGCGTGCCGACATTGATCGCCGCCAGCGTCCGGCCGCGAATGTCGAAGACAGGCACGGCGATCGAGGTCAGCCCGATCTCCAGCTCCTGGTCGATGATGGCGTGGCCGTCGCGCCTGATGCCGTCAAGCAGGCGCATGATCGTGTCGGCATCGGTCACGGTACGCCCGGTGCGCGGGGCGCGGGGCATGGCCTCGACGCGCCGGCGCGCCTCCTCGTCCGGCAGCGCGGCCAGCAGCACGCGGCCCATGGAGGTGCAGAAGGCCGGGAGGCGGGCGCCGACCGAGAGGCCGACCGACATGATCCGCCGGGTGGCGGCCCGCGCCACATAGACGATCTCGCTACCGTCGAGGATGGAGGCCGACGAGCTCTCGCCGATCTCCTCCGAAAGCCGCTCCAGCGCACTCTGGAGAATGGTCGTCAGCGGCGTCGAGGACAGATAGGCATAGCCGAGCCTGAGCACGCGCGGGGTCAACGCGAACAGGCGGCCATCCGTCTCCGCATAACCGATGCGCGCGAGGGTGATGAGGCAGCGCCGCGCGGTCGCGCGCGTGAGACCCGTCATCCGCGCAATGTCGGCGATCGTCAGGCGCGGATGGGCGGCGTCGAAACAGGCGATGACGGCGAGGCCCTTTTCGAGGCCCAGCATGTGATCGCGGTCGATCTGCCGGAACGGTTCGGAAGTCTGGTCCAAGGCGCGGCCTGCTGTGCGGTCACCGCACGTCGTTGCTCGCAACCTATTGGCGCGTTTCTGACCTGCGGGCAATGGCGAAGCCCTTTCCCCGTCCCATCTCGCGGTGCAAACTCGACCCGTCGTTCCCCTTGGATTTCCTTCCGCATGTCCCTCCGCATTCTCGTCGTCGAAGGCAACAACGCGGCCGACCGGGCCCGGCACGCCAGGAATCGCGGCGCAACGCCGTCCGAGGCCTATGCCGAAGTGCTGAGGGAGCTCGCGCCGGACGCCGTCGTCGATCTCTGCTTTCCGGCCGATCCCGGTGCCAACCTGCCGGATTCCGGCGGCCTTGCCGGCTATGACGCGGTGGCGCTGACAGGTTCCTCGCTCAACATCTACGACATGACGCCGGAGATCACCGCGCAGATCGACCTCGCCCGGCAGGTCTTCGCATCGGGCACGCCGGTCTTCGGCTCCTGCTGGGGCCTGCAGATCCTGACGACGGCGGCCGGCGGGGTGGTCCGCCGCAATCCGAAGGGCCGCGAAATGGGCTTCGCCCGCAAGATCGTGCCGAACGAGGCCGGCCGCGCCCATCCCATGCTCGCCGGGCGACCGGCGGCCTTCGACGCGCCGGCCATCCATCAGGACGAGGTTGAGACCATGGCGCCGGGCACAACGCTGCTCGCGTCGAACGGCATGAGCGAGGTGCAGGCGGTGGAGATCCGGGTCGGCAAGGCGACAGCCTGGGCTGTGCAGTATCACCCGGAATTCTCGTTCGGCGAGGTCGCGGCCATCGGCGGCGCGCTGGGCACGCGGCTGATCGAGGAGGGCTTCTTCCGCACCATGGACGAACTTGGCCGCTGGCGCGCCGACCTCGATGCGCTCGACGCCGACCCCGCCGACGCGGCAGTCGCCTGGCGGCACGGCTTCGACAGCGAACTGACCGAAGAGGGCCGCCGCCGGCTCGAACTGTCGAACTGGATCGCCGCGCGGGTGCGGCCCGAGAAGAGCGCGCGAGGCCGCGCATGACGACGCAGGGAGCCTTCGAGACCCCGGCCGGCAGTTCGCGCGAGCAGCTTCGCCTGCCGACTGCATCGTGGCCGGTGCGGGCGGCGCAGGGGCTCGGGGAAACGCTCGGCTACGGCATCGGCTACGCGCTGCCGTTCTATTTCGCGCGGTCCGCGAAGCCCGTCGATCCCGAGCCGCTCTGGCGCCTGATCACGACGCGGCAGCCGGCCCTCATCCAGTCACTGATCGACGCCTGGCCGCCGGCGCCGCGTCGCGAGCGCATCCTGCGGCGTTTCCTGGAGCCGTCCCACGCCGAAGGGATCCAGTATCACTACGACGTCTCGAACGACTTCTACGCCCTGTTCCTCGACCGGCGCTTCATGTTCTACACCTGCGCCGATTTCAACGCGCCCGGCGAGACCATCGAGGACGCCCAGCTCAACAAGGCCAACCACATCCTCTCGCTGCTCGATCCGAAGTCCGGCGAGAAGATCATCGAACTCGGCTGCGGCTGGGGCTCGATGATGAGGCACATCCACGCCCATACCGGCGATGCGGCCAACCTCTCGGGGCTGACGCTGTCGCACGACCAGCTCGCCTATGTGTGTGGCAAGCTCGGCCTGAACGCCGAACTCGGCGACTTCATCACCCGCGGCTACGGTACCGAGACCTACGACAAGATCTATTCGATCGGCTCGTTCGAGCACATCAAGCCGGACGAGGTTCTGCCGCTGTACAAGCGGCTCCATGCCGCGCTGAAGCCGGGCGGGCGGGCGGTCTTTCACTTCTTCTCGCTGAACGGCGACGATCGCTGGCCGGCGGCGATGGTCGCGGCGCAGGCCTATTTCCCGGGCTCGACCCTGTCGCTTCATGCGGACCATCTGCGCTGGGCGCAGGAGGCCGGCTTCCGTCTCGTCCACGATTCGCAGCACGACTACCGGCCGACGCTGCGCGCCTGGTTCGACCGGCTGGTGGAGAACCGTGACAAGGCCCATGCGCTGGTCGGCGTACCCGTGACCAACAAGTATCTGGTGTTCTTCGCGGCCTCGTGGACGCTGTTCGATCTCGGCAAGGCGACACTGCACCGCCTGGTCCTGATGAAGGACTGAGGCCTACCGGAACAGCCGCTCGAAGAAGCCGTTGCCCGCCGGCGGACGGACCACGTCGCCGGGGTTCTCGGTGCCCCCCGGCCGCTGGGCCGTGCGCTGCGGCGCCCGCTGCTGCTCGATGCGCGACATGGTCATCGGCTGGTCGAGGCCCTCGCCCGGCAGAATCCGTCCCGGCGCGTCGAAGGAGCGCCAGTTGCCGGGCAGGTCCACGACCTGCTGGCCGCGATGCGCCTCGGCCATGGCGCGGTTCCAGACCTCGACCGGCAGGCCGCCGCCGGTCAGCCGGCGCGTCGGCGTGCCGTCGTCATTGCCGAGCCAGACGCCGGCGACGAAGCGGCCGGTATAGCCGACGAACCAGGCATCGCGGAATTCCTGGCTGGTGCCAGTCTTGCCGGCGACGATCCAGCCCGGCAGGCGCACAGTGCGCGCGGTGCCGGAGACGGTCGTCTGGTTCATCATCGCGTTCATCATGGCGACGTGGCGCGGTTCAACGACCTGGCCGTTGTTCATGGGGCGGCGCTGGAACAGCACGCGGCCGTTGGTGGTGCGGATCTTCGTGATGAGGTGCGGGATGACGCCGATGCCACCATTGGCGAAGGGCGCGTAGGCGCCGACCAGTTCGAGGAGGTTCACCTCCGACGTGCCGAGCGAGATGGAGGGGTTCGCCGCCAGAGCCGAGCCGACGCCGAGCTTCTGCGCCGTGCGCACGACCGAGCGCGGGCCGACCTCCTGGCCAAGGCGCACGGCCACGGTGTTGAGCGATGAGGCGAGCGCCGTCGTCAGCGAGACATCGCCGCGATAGTCGCGGGTGTAGTTCTCCGGCCGCCATCCCGCGATCTGCACCGGCGCGTCGGAGCGCATCGTGTCGGGCGTCAGGCCCCGCTCCAGCGCCGCCAGATAGACGAAGGGCTTGAAGGCCGAGCCCGGCTGGCGGCGCGCCGCCGTCGCGCGATTGAACTGGCTTTGCGAATAGTCGCGGCCGCCGACGAGGGCGCGCACCGCGCCGTCCGTGTCGAGCACGACCACTGCGCCCTGCGCGACGCCGTAGCGCTGGCCGCCGCGCGCCAGCGTCTCGACGAGAGCGGATTCGGCCGCCTGCTGCACCGGCCCGACGATGGTCGTCTCGACCACCAGGTCCGTCTCGACCTTGCCGACATAGTCGTCGATCAGGTCCATGACCCAGTCGGCGACGTAGTTGATGGAGCCGCCGGGCACGGCGCGGCTGGCGACGGCCGGATTGTCGCGCGCGGCGCGCGCCTGCGCCTCCGTGATGTAACCCTGCTCGGTCATGGCGGCGAGGACGAGCTTGGCGCGCTCCTGCGCCTCTTGCGGATTGCGCGTCGGGGCAAGCCGCGAGGGCGCCTTGACGAGGCCGGCGATGACGGCGGATTCCTGCAGGGTGAGGGCGGTCGCGGGCTTGTCGTAATAGCGGCGGGCGGCCGCCTCGATGCCATAGGCGCCGGCGCCGAAATAGACGCGGTTCAGGTAGAGCTCGAGAATCTGGTCCTTGGAGTAGTTGTGCTCCAGCCAGAGCGCCAGCAGCGCCTCCTGCACCTTGCGGCCGAGCGTCCGGTCGGGCGTCAGGAACAGGTTCTTGGCAAGCTGCTGCGACAGGGTGGAGCCGCCCTGATGCATGCCCCTGCGGGTCAGGTTGGTAAAGACCGCGCGGCCGAGGCCGACCACGTCGAGGCCGAAATGCGAGTAGAAGCGCCGGTCCTCGATGGCGATCAGCGCCTGGGACACATGGCGCGGCAGGCTGCGGATCTGAATCGCCGCCCCGCCCGTATCGCCGCGATTGGCGAGCTCGGCGCCGTCGGCCGCGACGATGGCGATGTTCGGCGGCCGGGGCGGCACCTGCAGCGAGTGGGTCGGCGGCAGATGCGCGGCATACCAGGCGATGACGCCGGCCACGATGATGCCGGCCCAGATCGAGGCGGTCAGGCCCCAGATGAACAGGGTGCCGAGAATGCCGCGCCGCTTCCTGCGGCGCGGGCGTTCGTCACGCTCCCGCTTCGATCCGCGGCGTCGCCCGGCCTTCGCCACCTCGACCTCCGGCTGCCGTTCCACCCTGCGCGGCTTCGGAGCGGCACGTTCCGGCTCGGCGATGCGCACGGAGGGCCGGTCATCGGGCCCTGCGCGCAGGTCCATGCCCCCGCGCGCCGTCCCGAAGCTCGGCTCGATCCTCTCGTTGCGCCCGCGGCGGCCCTTCGCCATCCGTCCCGTCAGCCCCTTTGCACCCTATTTCCGCTGTCTCCGGGGTAATCCCGGCGCAATGAAGGGGGGGTTAAGGCAATTCTGCGGGATGGCGTTCATTTCCAGTCAGGGTTAACGGCGGCCGATCATGCCCGGCCGGAGCCGTCGTCCGGCTGCGGGTCGAGGATGCGCGCGCCGGCGCCACCGGCTCCCAGCGCATCGAACGGGTTGCGCAGCGGACAGTCACGAATCGACAGGCAGCCGCAGCCGATGCAGGTCGCCATCTGGTCGCGCAGGCGCGCGAGGCGGGCGATCCGGTCGTCGAGGTCATCCTTCCAACGGGCGGCGAGCCGCGCCCAGTCCTGCGCATTCGGCGTCCGGGAGGCGGGAAGCGACCCGAGGGCAGCGGCGATCTCCTTCAGCGGAATGCCGGCGCGCTGGGCGACGCGGATGACGGCGATGCGCCTGAGCACGTCGCGGCCGTAACGGCGGTGGTTGCTGGCGGTGCGATGGCCCGCGATCAGCCCCTCGGCTTCGTAGAAGTGCAGCGTCGAGACCGCGACGCCGCTGCGCGCCGCGACGGCACCGACCGACAGTTCCCGCGGCAGTCCCTTCGACCCTGGAGATGGTCCGCGCATGGCCCTTGACCTCAACATTACCTGAGGTTCTAGCCTCGCGCACGCTTCGACGCAATCGAGACGCGGCAGGAACGCCGTGCAGACATTCTGGAGAGACCGATGACCGCCATTCCGGCCGACGAGCCGCGCTACTACAGGGTCGACAAGTTCGCGGTGCCGGCCCGCTCCCGCCGCGAGTTCGTGGAGCGCATCCGGGTCACCCACGACCTGCTCAAGACCATGCCGGGCTTCATCGGCGACATGGTCCTGGAACACGCCTCGGGACCCGGCGAGTTCAATTTCGTGACCATCGTGGAATGGCGGAACCAGGGGGCGATCCAGCGGGCGCGACAGGCGGTGGGCACCGCGCAGCGGGCGGCGGGCTTCGACCCGTACGAGATGTTCGAGCGGCTGAATATCAAGGCCGACATTGCGACCTATACCGCGCTGGCGCCGGAGTTCGCCTGATGAGGATCGCGGCGGAGGCGGTCAGCGCGCCTCCTCCTCCAGCACCTGCATCAGCACCTTGCGGATCGCCGCCTGCCGCTGCGCCGTCTGGATTTTCGCACCCATCAGGTCGGTGACGTAGAACACGTCCACCGCCCTCTCGCCGAAGGTCGCGACATAGGCCGAGGCGATGTTGAGGCTGTGGCGGGAGAGCGCCGCCGTCAGGTCGTGGAGAAGGCCCGGCCGGTCGAGGCCGGACACTTCGATGACCGTGTAGCGGGTCGACCAGGTGTTGTTGATCGCAACCTCCGGCGCGATGCGGAAGGTGCGCGAGCGCTGGCGGTTGGACGATTTCTTGGCGACCGCAGCCACGGCCTCGCCGACCTTCATCTCGCCGCGCAGCGCCTTCTCGATGCCCTCCGCGATACGTCGGGCGCGGCGCTCCTCGTCCTCGTCGCGGTCGAAGCCACGGGTGATCGAGATGGTGTCGACAGCGAGGCCGTCGGTCGTCGTGTAGATCTGTGCGCCGATGATGTTCGCGCCCGCGGCCGCGCACGCGCCCGCGATGATCGACAGGAGCCTTGGATGGTCCGGCGCGAGCACGGTGAGGTGCGTCACGCCCTGGCCGTTGAGCAGGTCGACGCGCGTCGCGAGCGACTTGCCTGCCGCCTCGGTCTCGAGCAGGAAGCGCGCGTGCTCGATCTTGGTGGCGAGATCCACCTTCAGCCAGTAGGCGGCATAGTGGCGGCCGATATAGGCCTCCAGCGCGTCGCCGGTCAGGGTCGCGAGCTTGCCGGGCGCGGCGCGGCGGAACTCCTCCTGCGCCATCTCCACACGGCGCGAGCGGTTCACCTCGGAGAAGCCGCCGGTCACCACCGGCTCCGTCTCGTAATAGAGGGTCTTGAGCAACTGGCTCTTCCAGCCGTTCCAGACGCCTGGCCCGACCGCCATGATGTCGGCCGAGGTCAGGATCAGCAGCAGCTTCATCCGCTCCAGCGACTGCACGACCCCGGCGAACATCTCGATGGTCTTGCGTTCGCCGAGATCGCGCGACTGCGCGATGGTCGACATGACGAGATGCTGCTCGACCAGCCAGGAGACCAGTTCGGTCTCGGCGGCATTGAGGCCGAAGCGCGGGCACAGGCGGCGCGCCACCTTGGCGCCGGCCACGGAATGGTCCTCCGGCCGGCCCTTGGCGATATCGTGCAGGAACAGCGCGACGTAGAGCAGGTCGCGGTTGCGCGGCTGGATCGTCTTCACGAGGTCGGCGGCAAGGCCGAGATTGGGGTCGCCGCCCCGCTCGATCTGCTGGAGCATGCCGATGCAGCGCAGGAGGTGCTCGTCCACCGTGTAGTGGTGGTACATGTTGAACTGCATCATCGCGACGACGCGGCCGAAATCCGGCACGAAACGGCCGAGCAGGCCGGCTTCGTTCATGCGCCTGAGCACGATTTCCGGCGTATTGGCAGAGGTCAGGATCGAGACGAACAACTGGTTCGCCGTTGCGTCGTGGCGAAGGGAATCGTCGACCAGCTTCAGCGACTTGGTCAGCAGCCGCATGGCATCGGGATGGAAGGCGAGGTTGTAGCGGTCGGCCAGCCAGAACATGCGGATCATGTTGACGGGATCGCGCGCGAAGGCACCCTCGTCCGCGACCGTGATCCGGTCATGGTCGATCTGGAAGTCCGTGCTTTCCTTGAAGCCGCGCCGTGATTTCGGACGCAATTTCGCGATGAAGCGGTCGAGCACGGGCGCCGGCTTCTCGTGCCGCTCCTCCAGCTCCGCGCAGAGAATGGCGGTGAGGTCGCCGACATCCTTGGCGATCAGGAAGTAGTGCTTCATGAAGCGTTCGACATCGACCAGGCCGTTGTGGTCGCGATAGCCGAGGCGGGGCGCCAGTTCGCGCTGAAGATCGAAGGACAGGCGCTCCTCGGGCCGCCCTGTCAGGAAGTGCAGGTGGCAGCGCACGGTCCACAGGAACTTCTCGCAGCGGCGGAACATCTGCGCCTCGCGCCGCGTGAACACGCCCTTCTTCGCCAGTTCCTCGTCGGTCTTCACCCGGTAGGCGTAGCGCGCGATCCAGAACAGCGTGTGAAGGTCGCGCAAGCCGCCCTTGCCGTCCTTGACGTTCGGCTCGACGAGATAGCGCGACTGGCCGGTCTTGCGGTGGCGCTCGTCGCGCTCGGCAAGCTTGGCCGCGACGAACTCGGGCACGGTGCCCTTCACCACCTCGGCATCGAAGCGCTGCTCCAGTTCCTCGAAGAGCTGGCGGTCGCCGAGCACGTAGCGGGATTCCAGAAGGGCGGTGCGGATGGTGAAGTCGGCGCGCGCCTGGCGGATGCACTCGTCCACCGAGCGCGTGGCGTGGCCGACCTTCAGCCCCATGTCCCAGAGGCAGTAGAGCATGGCCTCGGCGACGCTCTCACCCCATGCGGTCTGCTTGTAGGGGAGCAGGAACAGGAGATCGATGTCGGAGCCCGGCGCCAGCATGCCGCGCCCGTAGCCGCCGGTCGCGACCACGGTCATGCGCTCTCCGGAGGAGGGATTGTCCGAGGCGTAGAGCTCCCTGCAGATCCAGACGAACAGCGCGCGGATCACCTCGTCCTGAAAGTCCGAGAGCGCCTCGGCGCAGGCGCGCCCGTCGGCCGTCTCGATCAGCCGGGCCTCGGCCTTGCCGCGCGCCTCGGCCAGTTCCTTCTTCAGCGCCTGCACGACGGCGCCGCGCGCGGCCTGCGTGTCGCCCGCCTTCACCTTGATGCCGGCGAGCAGCTTGCCGAGGTCGGCGGGATCGGTGAGCGGCGCGCGGCCGGCTGCGCGGCCATGGGCTCGGGCTTCGGTTACGGTCGAATCCATCGGGCTCGTCGTTCGGCGTGATCGGTGGCCGCGGACCATACGCGCAACGCCGGGCGGATGCGAGATGCCGAGAGCGGGCATGACGCGCGCGCCGCCGGCCTGTAAGCAGGGATCCGGAGCCTGCCATGACGTACCAGACCGACCCGCGCGCCTTCCTGATCTCGCTCGGCCATGCCGCGATCAAGGCCGCCCTGCCCGACCGGATCGCCGAGCATCTGCCGGCGGTTCCGGAGGGCCGAACGGTGGTGATCGGCGCTGGCAAGGCGGCGGCCAGCATGGCGGCAGCCTTGGAGAAGCTCTGGCCGGCACCCCTCGAAGGCACGGTCGTCACCCGCTACGGCCATGCCGTGCCGACCTCGCGCATCGAGGTGCTGGAAGCATCGCACCCCGTGCCGGACGCGGCCGGCCTCGCCGCTAGCCGGCGCATCCTGGCGCGGCTGGAGGGCCTCACGGACAAGGATCTCGTGGTGGCGCTGATCTCCGGCGGCGGCTCGGCCTTGCTTGCCCTGCCCGCCGGTGACCTGACACTCGACGACCTCAAGGCGGTCAATTCGGCGCTGCTCGCATCCGGCGCCGATATCGGCCAGATGAACTGCGTCAGGAAGCACGTCTCCGCCATTGCGGGTGGACGCCTCGCGGCGACGGCCCATCCCGCCGGGGTCGTCACCATCGCCATTTCGGACGTGCCGGGCGATGACCCCGCCGTTATCGCCTCCGGCCCGACCGTTCCCGACCCGACCACGCGCGAGGACGCGCTCGCCATCGTCGCGCGCTACCGCATGCAGCTGCCCGAGGCGGTCATGCGCCATCTCGAAAGCCCTGCCTGCGAAAGCCCGAAGCCCGACCACCCCGCCTTCGCCGGCGGCGTCGACGTCAGATTGATCGCCCGCCCCGTCGAGAGCCTGCGGGCCGCCGCCGCCATTGCCGAGAAGGCCGGCCTGCCGACCCTCGTGCTCGGCGACACGATCGAGGGCGAGGCGCGCGACGTGGCTCAGGTTCACGCGGCCCTCGCCCGCAGCGTGCTGGATCACGGCCTGCCGGCCCGTCCGCCCCTGCTGATCCTCTCCGGCGGCGAGACGACGGTGACCCTGCCGAAGGGCGGCGCCTATGGACGCGGCGGCCGCAACTCGGAATTCGCCCTCGCCTTCGGCGCAGCCATCCAGGGCTTCCCACGGGAGATGCGTGCGCGCATCCACGCGCTGGCCATCGATACGGACGGGATCGACGGCATCGAATCCAATGCCGGCGCCATCGTCACTCCCGACATGTTCGCTGCGGCCGAGAGGCAGGCGCTGTCGCCGCGTGCCTTCCTCGACCGCCACGACGGCTTCGGCTTCTTCGCGGCGGTCGACGGACTGGTGGTCACCGGGCCGACCCATACCAACGTCAACGATTTCCGCGCGATCCTGATTGCATAGGGATTGCAAACGATTGACTCCGGCGACCGGCGCCGCCATCCATGACGCGGCGACGGCTGCGCGAAACCCGCGCCAGATCAAGCGGACAAGGCATGGATCGACGATCGCGGATTTTCCCCGCCCTGTTCCTCGCCCTGGCCACGCTGCTCGCACCAGCCGCTGCCGAGGCGCAGCAGCGTACCCGTCTCGTCATCTACACGGCCTCGGAGGTCGATCAGCTTTCCGCACTGAAGGCGGCGATCGAGGCCGACCACCCGGATGTCGAGGTGGTGTGGGTGCGGGATTCGACGGGTGTGATCACCGCACGCCTCATCGCCGAGCGCGACACGCCACGCGCCGACATGATCTTCGGCATCGTGACGTCGAGCCTGCTGCTGCTCGAACGGATGAATGTGCTGGAGCCCTACACGCCGAAGGGCGTCGACCAGCTGAAGCCACAGTTCCGCGACCCCAACGATCCCTATAGCTGGACCGGCCTCGACGCCTTCGTCGTCGCCGTCTGCTTCAACACGAACGAAGCGCGGCGCCTCTCTATCGCGCGACCCGAGCGGTGGCAGGATCTGGCGGGGCCGCAATTCCAGAACCGGATCGTCATGCCGCATCCGGCTTCGTCCGGCACGGGCTTCCTGCTGGTGTCCAACTGGATCCAGGTCATGGGCGAGGATGCCGCCTGGCAGTTCATGGAAAAACTGCACCGCAACGTGGCGCTCTACACCCATTCCGGCAGCGCGCCCTGCGTGCAGGCGGCGCGCGGCGAGCGGCTCGTCGGCCTCAGCTTCGACATGCGCGGCGCGCGCGAGAAGGCGCTCGGCGCCCCTGTCGACGTCATCATCCCCGAAGAGGGTGTCGGCTGGGAAATGGGCGGCATGGCCATCGTTCGCGGCCGGCCGGCCGCGCAGACCGACGCCGCCCGGCGGATCTCGGACTGGGCGATCGGCCCCAAGGCCAACGAGCTGTTCGCGCGGTTCTACGGCATCGTCGCCCGGCAGGGCTTCGGCTCGCCGCCGCATTATCCGCGCGAGGCGGAAAGCCGCATGACCCCGAGCAATTCCGAATGGATGGCGGAGAACCGCGACCGCGTCCTAGCGGAATGGACCCGCCGTTTCGACAATCCCTCGACCAATCGGAACTAAGGGCTGGCTGAAACCCCAACCCGACCGTCGTGGCCGGGCTTGTCCCGGCCATCCACGACTTGAACACCCAACGAAAGAAAGAAATTCGTGGATACCCGGCACAAGGCCGGGCATGGCGCGGCGAGACCGGAGACTGTTCAAGAAAGTCTCTTGGACGCCGAGCTCCAGCGAAACGAAAAGGGCCGCCTCGCGGCGGCCCTCCATTCGGTTTTCGGTTGCGCGAGAGAGGCGCCGCCGATCAGTTGCTCGCGGTCACGCCGGCGGCGCGGATGACCGGCGTCCACTTGGCGATCTCGGCCTCGATGAAGGCGCGCAGACCCGCGGGCGTCGCAAGGCTCGCCTCGGGAAGGTCGGCGCCGAGCTCGGTCAGGCGAGCCTTGACGTTCGGATCGGCAAGAGCGGCACGCAGCGCCTCGTTCAGCTTGGCGATGACCGGCTCCGGCGTGCCCTTCGGGGCGAGCATGGCGTTCCAGACGACCACCTGATAGGCGGGCAGACCGGCCTCGGTCGTGGTCGGGACATCCGGCAGCGCGGCGTTGCGCGACTGCTGGGCGACCGCGAAGGCCTTGATCGTGCCGGCGCGAACCTGCGGGGCAACGTTGACCACCTGGTCGCAGAGATAGTCGACCTGGCCGGCGACGAGGTCGTTCATGGCCGGACCGGTGCCGCGATAGGGCACGCTCTGCGGCTTCACGCCGATGATCGCATGCAGCAGAAGGCAGGTCGTGTGGCTGACCGAGCCGATGCCGGCATGAGCATTGTTGGCGGTCCGCTCGTTGGCCTTCAGCCAGGCGACGAACTCGGTGAGGTTGTTCGGCGGCAGGGTCTTCTTGGCGGTGAGCAGGATGGCGTTGGTGTTGACCAGACCGATCGGCGAGAAATCGTTGACCGGGTGGTAGCGCAGGTTCGGATAGAGCGCGACGGACGCGGCATGGGTGCCGGTATGGCCGATCATGATCGTGTGGCCGTCCGGCTGGGCCGTGGTCAGACGGGTCGAGCCGGTGGTTCCGCCCGCGCCCGCGACGTTCTCGATCACGATGGCCTGGCCGAGCGCCTTCGACATGGATTCGGCGACGATGCGCGCCACGACGTCGGTCGGACCGCCGGCGGCGAAGGGAATGATCATGGTCACGGGGCGCGACGGGAAGGTCTGCGCGGCGGCGGGCAGCATGCCGGCGACGAGCGCTGCGGCGGCTGCGACAAGGAGATGGCGTTTCTGCATGAGCGTCCTCTGTCGTTGTACGCGATAACCCCGACGGGCGTTCTTGCCGGCCCTGTCGTCGGAATGTCGGCATACCTAATGTTCTCCTTCATGGATACAAGAACCTCTCAGGATCCGGCCCGGAGGCGTTTCATGGTTGATTCAGATGGTGCCGGAGTACTTTTTCCGGGTTTCCGCAGCCTCGACGTGCCGACAAGCGGAACCACGATCCGGGTGCGGACGGGAGGCTCGGGCCCTGCCCTGCTCCTGCTCCATGGCTATCCGCAGACCCACGTGCTCTGGCACAAGGTCGCGCCCCGCCTCGCCGAGCGCTTCACCATTGTCGCGGCGGACCTGCGCGGCTACGGCGACAGCGGCAAGCCGGCGACCACCGACGACCACGCGCCCTATTCCAAGCGCGCCATGGCGCAGGACATGGCCGAGGTGATGACCGCCCTCGGCCACGACACCTTTTTCCTCTGCGGCCATGACCGCGGCGCGCGCGTCTCCCATCGCCTCGCGCTGGACCATGCGGCACGCGTGCGCCGCCTCGCGGTGCTGGACATCGCGCCGACGCGCGAGATGTACCGCGACACGACGGACCTGTTCGCCCGCCTTTACTGGCACTGGTTCTTCCTGATCACGCCGGCGCCCTTCCCGGAACGGATGATCCGCTCCGACCCCGACGCCTACTGGCTGAAGAAATGCGGCTCCGGCTCGGCCGGCCTTGCGCCCTTCGCCGAGGAGGCGCTGCACGAATATCTGCGCTGCTTCCGCAACCCCGACACGATCCATGCGAGTTGCGAGGACTATCGCGCCGCCGCGACGATCGACATCGCCCATGACGATGCCGACGGGGGCCGCAAGGTCGAGTGCCCCCTGCTCGTGCTGTGGGGCCAGAACGGCGTGATCGAGAAGTGCTTCGATGCCCTCGCGTTGTGGCGGGAGCGGGCGAGCGACGTGCGCGGCCGGGCGCTGCCGGCCGGGCACTATCTCGCCGAGGAAGTGCCCGAGCTCGTCGCGGACGAGCTCGAGCGGTTCTTCGCCTGAGCCTCAGTTGCCGGCAGTGACACCGGCGGCCTTGATGACCGGCGTCCACTTGTCGACCTCGGCGCGAACGTGGGCGCCGAGCGCTTCCGGCGTCTGGCCGGCGGCATCCGGAATCTCGCAGCCGAGTTCGAGCAGCCGATTGCGGACGGCGGGGTCGGCGAGCGCCGCGCGACCGGCGGCGTTCAGGCGGTCGACGATCTCGCGCGGCGTGCCCTTGGGCGCGAACATGGCGTTCCAGCCGACGACCTGAAAAGCTGGAAGTCCTGCCTCGGCGCTGGTCGGAACATCCTGCGCGACGCCCAGCCGCGCAGGTGTCGCCACGACATAGGTCTTTAGGTTCGTGAGCTGCGGCACGATGGTGACGGTCTGGTCGCAGACATAGTCGAGTTGCTTGCCGAGCAGCGCGGCCAGCGCCGGGCCCGAGCCGCGGAACGGCACATGCTGGACCGGCGCACCGACGAGATGATGGAAGAACACGCAGGTCAGGTGCGAGGTGGAGCCGACACCGCCATGGCCGTAATTGTAGCGGCCGGGATTGGCGCGGATGAGCGCGATCATCTCCTGCAGCGTGTTGGCCGGAAAATCCTTGTGAGCCGAGATCATCATCGGCGTGCCAGAGGCGTTCATGATCGGCTCGAAGTCGGTGCGCGGATCATAGGCAAGGTTGGGATAGAGCCCGACCGACGCCGAATGGGTGCCCATATTGCCCATGATGATGGTGTAGCCGTCGGGGGTCGCCCGCGCTGCGCGCAGCGAACCCGTGGTGCCGCCCGCGCCGGCGACGTTCTCCACCACGATGGACTGGCCGAGCGTCCGGGACATGTGCTCCGCCACGATGCGGGCGATGATGTCCGTCGTGCCGCCGGCCGCGAAGGGCACGATCATGGTGATCGGCCGGGCCGGATAGGTCTGCGCGGCCGCCGGGCCGGCAAGGCTCGCCGCGAAGGATGCGCCCATCAGGGCGAAGGTGGCCAGCAGTCGCTTCATCGTTTCCTCCAATCGTTGCACGGCCGCCTTGCCTGCGGCTTCGGTTGTTGGGCCGCCTGTCCAGGCGGCCTTCAGAGATGTTTGAGGCCAAGCTTCTCCAGGAGCGGGATCAGTTCCCGCTGCGTGCGCAGGCGGTGACTGCGCGCCGCCGCATGGGCGGCCGCCGGGTCGCCCGTGCGGATCGCGCCGACGATGAGCCCGTGATCGGCGATCGATTGCGGCAGCTCGCCGCGCAGGCGCAGGGTCAGCATGCGTGCGCGGTGCATCTGGTCGTTGATCGTCTGGACGATGCGCGTGATGCGTCCGTTGCGGGCGCCCTCGATCAGCACGCGGTGGAAGGCCGCGTCGGCCTGCCCCCAGGCTGTCAGGTCGCCGGCTGCGAAAGCTGTCTCCATGTCGGCGGTGCTCGCTGCGAGCGCATCGGCAATCGCCTCCCGGTCCGCTGCCGGCAGCGCCGCGACCAGTTCCGCCGCCCTGCCCTCGATGGCGACGATGACGTCGTAGATCTCGCGGATGTCGTCAGGCGCCAGCGCGCAGATGACAATGCCGCGCTTCGGCACGATGCGGACGAGGCCCTCCTCCTGCAGCTTCAGCGACGCCTCGTGGACGGGCGTGCGGCTCATGCCGAGGCGCAGCGCGATCTCCTGCGCCGAGGCCTGGTAGCCGGGCGCGAAGGTGCTCTCGCGGATCGCTTCCTTCATCGCGGCATAGGCGTCATCGACGAGCGAGGGACGCCGGTCGCTGGTCGCCGCGGCTGACGCCGTCCGTGCCATGACAATCTCCCTGCGTTGTTGATATCAACTTCCATGGAAGATGCAATGGAATGATTGACACAGCCCCGCCGCTCGGCCATGGGACTGCATCACGGCCCATCATCCGAGCGACAAGCGGACCCCATGAAGACCTATCGGATCGCGTCCATTCCGGGAGACGGCATCGGAACCGAGGTGATCGACGCCGGCGTCGAGGTGCTGGAGGCGCTGGCGGCGCGCGAACAGTTCGCCGTCGCCTTCGACCGCTTCGACTGGGGCGGCGAGTACTACAAGAAGCACGGCCGGATGATGCCGGAGGACGGCCGCGAGCAGATCAAGGACCACGACGCGATCCTGTTCGGCTCCGCCGGCCATCCCGACATTCCCGACCACATCACGCTCTGGGGCCTGAGGCTCGCGATCTGCCAGCCCTTCGACCAGTATGCCAATGTGCGGCCGACCCGCATCCTGCCGGGCATCACCTCGCCGCTGCGTCACGTGTCCGGGCCGGAGCTCGACTGGGTGATCGTCCGCGAGAACTCCGAGGGCGAGTATTCCGGGGTCGGCGGCCGCGTCCACCAGGGCCTGCCGATCGAGGCCGCGACCGATGTCTCGATCATGACCCGCGCGGGCGTCGTCCGCGTCATGCGCTTCGCGTTCAGGCTGGCGCAGAGCCGACCGCGCAAGCTGCTCACCGTCGTCACCAAGTCGAATGCCCAGCGCTACGCCATGGTCATGTGGGACGAGGTCGCGGCCGAGGTCGCGAAGGAATTCCCGGACGTGACCTGGGACAAGGCGATCGTCGATGCCATGACCATGCGCATGACCCTGAGGCCGGAGACCATCGACACGGTCGTCGCCACCAACCTGCATGCCGACATCCTGTCCGACCTCGCAGCGGCGCTTGCCGGTTCGCTCGGCATCGCGCCGACCGCCAATCTCAATCCGGAGCGCGAATTCCCCTCCATGTTCGAGCCGATCCACGGCTCGGCATTCGACATCATGGGCAAGGGCATCGCCAACCCGATCGGCACCTTCTGGTCAGCCTCGATGATGCTGGACCATCTCGGCGAGCCGAAGGCCGCCGCCCGGCTGATGCGCGCCATCGAGCGGGTCACCGCGGACAAGGGCCTTCACACGCCCGATCTCGGCGGCAAGGCAACGACACGGCAGGTGACGGATGCCGTCATCGCCGCGATCCGCGCCGACAACGAATAGGAAGACAGTGCACGGCCCTCTTGCACATGGGAGGCGATGTTGGCTGAGCCATTTCTGATCCGCATGGGGCGCAATGTCGCGCCGCCCCGCTTCATTCTGTTCGCTGCGGTCTTCGTGCTCGCCTCTGCCGGCGGCAGCCTCTGGTTCGCCGACCGCCGCATGGCGCTGCTGGCCGGTTTCGACGTGGCCGCGCTCGCCTTCCTCCTGTCAGCGCTGCCGCTTCTCAACGACAATCCCGACCAGATGCGGACCACCGCGCAGGAGAACGACGCCAATCGCGGGGCCATGCTCGCCATCACCGCCCTGCTCTCGGTGGTGATCCTGTTCGCCATCGGCACGCTCATCGCCAACAAGGCCGCGCTCGACTGGCATGGCGTCGCCCTGATCGTCGCGACGCTGGTGCTGTCGTGGTGCTTCGCCAACACCATCTTCGCCCTGCACTACGCGCATCTCTTCTATCTCGAGGGCAGCAGCGGTGATCGCGGCGGCCTCCAGGTGCCCGGCACCCAGCACCCCAACTACTGGGACTTCCTCTATTTCAGCTTCACGCTCGGCATGACCTTCCAGACATCGGATATCGCGATCAGCGGCACGCATCTGCGCCGCGTGGTGCTCGGGCATTCCATGATCGCCTTCCTGTTCAACATGGGCATTCTGGCCTTCACGGTGAACGCACTTGGCGGGCTTTAGCAAAGGGTCCAGCGCAAGCATGGCGGACCTTGCTGAAACGCGCGCATGAAGCAGGTGACGGAGCCTGAATTGGATGCCATTCAGGCCGGCAACGACGACATCGGATAGATTTTCAGGAGAGGCAGATGGCCCGCTCTAACACCTACAAGCTCGCCGTCATCCCCGGCGACGGCATCGGCACCGAGGTGATGCCCGAGGGCATCCGCGCGCTGGAGGCGGCGGCGAAGAAGTACCGGTTCTCGGTCGATCTCGACCATCACGACTTCTCGTCATGGGACTATTACGAGAAGCACGGTCGCATGATGCCGGAGGACTGGAAGGCGAAGATCGGCGGTTCCGACGCCATCTTCTTCGGCGCGGTCGGCATGCCCGACAAGATCCCCGACCACATCTCGCTGTGGGGCTCGCTGCTGCTGATGCGTCGCGAGTTCGACCAGTACGTGAACCTGCGCCCCGTGAAGCTGATGCCGGGCGTGCCCTCGCCGCTCGCGGGCCGCAAGCCCGGCGACATCGACTTCTTCGTCGTGCGCGAGAACACCGAGGGCGAGTACTCCTCCATCGGCGGGCGCATGTTCCCCGGCACCGAGCGTGAATTCGTGGTGCAGGAGACGGTGATGACGCGCATCGGCGTCGATCGCATCCTGAAATATGCCTTCGAGCTCGCCATGAAGCGGCCGCGCCGGAAGCTGACCAGCGCCACCAAGTCGAACGGCATCTCGATCTCTATGCCCTACTGGGACGAGCGCGTCGCCGAGATGAAGACGTCCTATCCGGATGTCGAGGTGAACCAGTTCCACATCGACATCCTCACCGCGCATTTCGTGCTCAACCCCGACAAGTTCGACGTGGTGGTGGCATCGAACCTGTTCGGCGACATCCTCTCGGACCTCGGCCCGGCCTGCACCGGCACGATCGGCATCGCGCCGTCGGGCAACATCAACCCGGACCGCAAGTTCCCCTCGCTGTTCGAGCCGGTCCACGGCTCGGCGCCGGACATTGCCGGCAAGGGCATCGCCAATCCGGTCGGGCAGATCTGGTCGGCGGCGATGATGCTCGACCATCTCGGCGAGCCGGAAGCGGCGGCGGCCATCGTGCGCGCCATCGAGGAGGTTCTCGCCAAGGCCGACTACCGGACCCGCGACCTCGGCGGCAAGGCGGACACGATCGCCTGCGGCAAGGCCATCGCCGACGCGATCGCCTGACGGTCCTGCCTGAACCGGCCCCTGCGCGCCGCCGCCCTGCGGCCGGCGCATGGAGCCCTGCCGGATTCACTGCTGACAACATGTCGCAGTGGCGTTATGACGCACCTTGTGGCTGGCATGGGCATCCGTCCCTGCCGATAGGGGGCGTTGGCGCATGGACGGCATCTTCTGGGTCGGGCTGCTCGAGGTCGTCTGGATCAACATCATCCTGTCCGGCGACAATGCGGTGGTCATCGCGCTCGCCTGCAAGGATCTGCCCGACCGCCAGCGACTGATCGGCATGATCATGGGCGCCGGCGTGGCGATCCTGCTGCGCGTCGTCTTCACCCTGATGGTCGCGACCCTGCTGGATCTGCCGTTCCTGCGCCTTGCCGGCGGCGCCCTGCTGGTCTGGATCGCCATCAAGCTGGTGACCGACGAGGCCGGCGACGACGATCACATCCGCTCCTCCGACCAGCTGTGGTACGCGGTCCGCACCGTGGCGATCGCCGATGCGGTGATGAGCCTCGACAACGTGCTCGCCATCGCGGCGGTCGCGCGTGACAGCCGGGTCATGCTGGTCCTCGGCCTCATTATCTCGATCCCGCTGATCGTCGCCGGCGCGTCGCTGATCATGAAGCTCCTGGAGAAGCTGCCGATCCTGGTCTGGGCGGGCGCGGCCCTGCTCGGCTGGCTGGCCGGCGACATGATGCTGAACGATCCGGTGGTGAAGCGCCTCATCGGCGCCGACGCAGTGCACCGCTTCGAACTGCCGATCGAGGTGATCGGCGCCCTGTTCGTCATCGGCATCGCCTACCTGATCCGGCGCACGAGACCGGTCGCCGCAGCCTAACCACTTTTGCGGGGAGCGGCAGGCTGCCGCTGCTGACATCGCGGTCAATCCAGTCTATGTCGCACCTTCCTGCGGCCGAGAGCGGCCGAGCGCGAGGGAAGCGAGCGGCATGGACAGTCAATTCTGGGTAGGCCTGGTCCAGATCATCTGGATCGATCTTCTGCTCTCCGGCGACAATGCCGTGGTCATCGCGCTGGCCTGCCGCGGCCTGCCCGAGAAACAGCGCAAGATGGGTATCCTGCTCGGCGCTGGCGCTGCCGTCGGCCTGCGCATCCTGTTCGCCCTCGTCATCACCTATCTGTTCGCCGTGCCGTTCCTGAAAGTGGTTGGCGGCCTGCTGCTGTTCTGGATCGCTGCCAAGCTGGTGGTCGGCGAGGAGGAGGGCGGCCATGGCGACGTCGCCGCCAGCGACAATCTCTGGGGGGCGGTGCGCACCATCGCCATTGCCGACGCCGTCATGAGCCTCGACAACGTGCTGGCCATCGCGGCGGCGGCCCACGGCAATGTCTGGCTGTTCATCTTCGGCCTGGCGCTGACCGTGCCGCTGATCGTCTTCGGCTCGGCGCTGATCCTCGGCATCATTGAGCGCTTCCCGGCCTTCGTCTGGGCCGGTGCGGCGCTGCTCGGCTGGATCGCCGGCGACATGTTGCTGAACGACCCGGTCATCCTCAAGCAGATGCAGGCGTTCAACCCGGCGCTCGTCATCGCCGACACCGTCAACACGGCCGTGGGCATCAAGGCCGCGCCGATCCCGCACTACACGGCCGCCGTCGTCGGCGCGCTGATCGTGCTGGCCATCGGCTACGTCAAGCGCGGCGGCAAGGCACAGGAAGCTCCGCCGGCGCATTGAGCGCCGGCCGACTTGCCTGACGCAGACTACGCCCGGCGGATTTCGCCGGGCGACACGGTCCAGATATCCGCGCGACCCCTGAGGCTTTCAAAAGCCTGCGGATCGGCCCCCGTCATCCAGACCTGCGCCCCGAGCCGGTCCAGCGCGTCATAGAGCGCGGCGCGGCGCTCGGGATCGAGATGGGCCGCGACTTCGTCCAGCAGCACCACCGGCGTGAAGCCGGCCATTTCGGCGACAAGCCGCGCATGGGCCAGAACCAGCCCGATCAGCAGTGCCTTCTGCTGGCCGGTGGAGCAGCGCTCGGCCGGCGCGCCCGAAGGCCCATGCACCGCGAGCAGATCGGTCAGGTGCGGCCCGTTGGTCGTGCGCCCTGCGGCGCGGTCGCGATAGCGGTTCTCGCGCAGCACGGCGCGGTATTCGTCCTCAACGTCGAGGGCCGGGCGCTCCAGCACGCCAGCCTCCAGCACACCGTCGAGCGCCAGCGCCGCCCAGGGGAACAGCGAGGCGGGGTCGCGGGTCGCCTCGATCAGACCGGCGAGGCGGCGCACGGTCTCCGCGCGCGCGGCCGCGACCGCGACCGCCAGTTCGGCGGTCTCGTGCTCGACCGCCTCCAGCCAGGCGGTCTCGTGGAAGCTCTCCTCCAAGAGGCGGTTGCGGGCGCGCAGCGAGCGCTCCAGCGCATTAACCCGCGCGCCGTGCTCGGCGTCGACCGCCAGAACCAGCCGGTCGAGAAAACGGCGGCGCTCGCCGGCCGAGCCGAGAAACAGCCCGTCCATGGCCGGGGTCAGCCAGACGACGCGGACATGCTCGGCGAAGGCCGCCGCCGATCCGACGGCGACGCGGTCGATGCGGCAGATGCGCGTGCGCGCCTCCTCCTCGCCGCCATCGATGCCGGTGCCGAGCACGCTCTCGCCATAGGCGCCCTCGACGGTGGCGCTGACCGCCCAGCCGCCGTCGCCCTGGTCGAATGCGGCTTCCGACAGCGTCGCGCGACGGAGGCCGCGGCCGGGGGTGAGGAAGGACAGCGCCTCGAGCACGTTGGTCTTGCCGGCACCGTTCTGGCCGACCAGCGCGACGAGCGGCGCTTCCGGCGCCAGCGCGGTCGCCGCATAGCTGCGGAAGCGCGACAGGGCGATCTTCAGGACGCGGCCCTGAACCGGCTGAGGGTCGTCCGGGATCAGCGGAATCGGGAGGGACATGGTTTCCTATCTGCCCCATGGCGGCGGGCGGGCGCCATAGTTAAATCACCCTGGTCCGGCGAATGGCCGGAGCACGTTCATCTCCTTCCAGGTGTCCCAATGCCGACAGCGCTATCCGACCTCTCCGTGCCGGTCTTCGTCCAGATGCTGACCAGCCTGTCCGCCCTGCTCGACAAGGCGGTCGCCTTCGCGGAAGCGAAGAAGATCGATCCGAAAGTGCTGCTGGAGAGCCGCCTTGCCCCGGACATGTTCCCGCTGGTGCGGCAGGTGCAGCTCGCCACCGATTTCGCCAAGGGCGGCGCGGGCCGGCTCGCGGGCGTCGAGCTGCCGAAATATCCCGATGTCGAAACGACGGTCGAGGAGCTGAAGCAGCGAATCCAGACCTGCATCGGCTTCGTCACCGGGCTCGACAAGGCCGCCATCGACGCGGGCGCCGACCGGGACATCACGCTGCCGCTCGGCGGCAATCCGATGACGTTCAAGGGGGAGGCCTATCTCGCCCACCTCGCGCTGCCGAACTTCTTCTTCCACTGCACCACGGCCTACGCGATCCTGCGG